>Ga0164320_10000010_pt1 | contig 54939 bp, 46 predicted proteins | sample GuaBasSediGuay11_FD_113736 | JGI IMG/M metagenome (GOLD analysis project Ga0164320, IMG submission 113736) | Subseafloor sediment microbial communities from Guaymas Basin, Gulf of California, Mexico - Guay11, Core 4567-28, 0-3 cm | ecosystem: Environmental > Aquatic > Marine > Hydrothermal...
AACCATTAATTGGAAACCAAAATCGACTGGAGAAGGCCGTTTTGGCAACTGGCTGAAGAATGCTAATGATTGGAATTTATCACGCTCTCGTTTTTGGGGAATTCCGTTGCCAATTTGGAGAACCGAAGATGGAAAAGAAGAAATTTGTATTGGCTCGGTTGAAGAGTTAAAAAACGAAATGCAAAAAGCTATTACAATGGGATTAATCCCATTGGATATTTTTGCAGATTTTGAAGTTGGTAACTATTCAGAAGAGAATTACGATAAAATCGATTTGCATAAAAGCATAGTTGATGAGATTTTATTAGTGTCACCTTCAGGAAAACCGATGAAGCGCGAAAGTGATTTAATAGATGTTTGGTTCGATTCAGGTTCTATGCCTTATGCACAATGGCATTATCCTTTTGAAAATGCTGATTTGATTGATCAAGGAACAAACTTCCCTGCCAATTTTATTGCCGAAGGCGTTGACCAAACAAGAGGATGGTTTTATACACTTCATGCAATTAGTACGATGGTATTCGATTCAGTTGCATATAAAAATGTGATGTCCAATGGTTTGGTACAAGACAAGAATGGTCAAAAAATGTCTAAACGTTTGGGGAATGCAGCAGATCCTTTTGAAACTTTATCAACCTATGGAGCAGATGCCACACGTTGGTATATGATTGCTAATGCAAATCCTTGGGATAATTTAAAATTTGATGCTGAAGGAATTGCAGAAGTGAAACGTAAATTCTTCGGAACACTTTATAACACCTATTCATTTTTCACACTATATACTAATCTTGATAATTTTAAATATGCTGAAGATGATATTCCTTTAACTGAACGATCAGAAATTGACCGCTGGATTTTATCTGAATTGTATACCTTAATCCAGAAAGTTGACGAGTATTTTGCAGATTATGAACCAACAAAAGCAGCAAGAGCAATATCAGATTTTACACAAGATTATTTAAGTAATTGGTACGTGCGTTTAAGCAGAAGGCGTTTCTGGAAAGGCGAATACCAACAAGATAAAATTTCAGCTTATCAAACATTATATACTTGTATGCTAACCATAGCAAAATTAGGAGCTCCAATTGCACCTTTCTTTATGGATAAGTTATATTTGGATTTGAATTCCGTTACCAATAAAGAAACTTTTGAAAGTGTGCATTTGGCAGATTTCCCTAAATATGACGACTCTTTTGTAGATAAAGCTTTAGAGCGTAAAATGGAAAATGCACAAACAATATCATCACTTGTATTATCGTTAAGAGCAAAAGAAAAAATTAAAGTGAGACAACCATTGCAAAAAATTATGATTCCTGTTGACAGTAAAACTCAAAAGGAAGAAATTTTAGCAGTTTCAGATTTAATAAAACACGAGGTAAACGTCAAAGAAATAGAGCTTTTGGAAGACGCTTCAGATATTTTAGTAAAGCAAATAAAGCCTAATTTTAAAGCTTTGGGACCACGTTTTGGTAAAGATATGAAGTTGATTTCTAGTGTTATTAATAAATTTACTTCCGAAGACATAAATAAAATAGAACAAAGTGGTATTTTTGCCGTAGAAATTAATGGGGACAGTATTACTTTAGAGTTAGCTGATGTAGAAATTACATCACAAGATATTGAAGGTTTGCTTGTGGCAAATGAGGGTGCTTTAACCGTTGCACTAGATGTTACTTTAACCGAAGATTTGCGTAATGAAGGGATTGCTCGTGAGCTCGTTAATCGCATTCAAAATTTACGAAAAGATTCAGGGTTTGATGTGACAGATAGAATAGATGTGATGCTTCAAAAAAATGATAAAATAGTTAAAGCAATTCAATCAAATATTGAATATATTAAAACAGAAACCTTAACCGAAGATATAGAAATTATGGACAATGTAAACAATGGTATAGAAATTAGTTTTGACGATGTAAATACCAAGTTGTTTATTAAAAAACATTAAGATTATGGCAATAAAAAACAACAATAGATATTCTGATGCAGATTTAACAGAATTCAAAACATTAATAAACGAAAAAATAGATAAGGCACAGCACGATTTAGAACTTATTAAAAGTGCTTATATGAACGACCACAATAATGGCACAGACGATACCTCGCCAACATTTAAGGCGTTTGATGAAGGAAGTGCTGTTATGAGCAAAGAATCGAATTCGCAATTAGCAATTAGGCAAGAAAAATTTATAAGGGATTTAAGAAATGCACTTATACGCATAGAAAGCAAAACCTATGGTATTTGTCGTATTACAGGTAAACTTATTAATAAAGAGCGTTTAAAATTAGTGCCTCATGCCACTTTAAGCATTGAAGCTAAAAACATGCAGAAATAAAGCTTTTTTTAAAAGAGACAGATTTCCCAATCGTATATGTCATACTGAACGTAGTCGAAATGTCTATTAAAGATTTTTCACTTTGTTCAGAATGACATTTTAATTTTAGTAAACTAAATGTCATTAAAAAAGGTAACACTTATTATAGTTATTATTCTACTCGTAGATCAAATCTCTAAATTTTACATTAAAACCAATTTTGTTCTTCAAGAAAACATTACTGTTTTTAGTTGGTTTCAAATTTTGTTTATAGAAAATAACGGAATGGCTTGGGGCGCAAAACTAAATGATTTTTTGCCTTTTATTTCCGATAGAACTGCTAAACTGATTTTAACCTTGTTTAGACTTGTTGCAATTGTAGGCATTGGTTACTGGCTTGTTAATACAGTTAAAAGTAATGGTTCTAAAATTCTCTTAATTGCAATTTCATTAATTTTTGCTGGTGCTTTAGGAAATATAATAGATTCTGTTTTTTATAGCGTTTTGTTTGGCGATAGTTACGGACAGGTTGCAACGTTTTTACCACAACAAGGAGGTTACGATTCGCTGTTTCATGGAAAAGTTGTAGATATGTTGCATTTCCCTATGTGGAAAGGCTATTTGCCAGAATGGTTGCCATTTTTGGGAGGAGATTACTTTACGTTTTTTAATCCAGTTTTTAATATTGCAGATATAGCAATAAGTTCAGGGATAGGATTGCTTTTAGTTTTTAATAAAAAGGCGTTTCCTAAAGTAAAGGTTTCTGAAGAAGTAACATCATAGAATTAAAAGCACGATTTATTGCTTTAAAATCAAGATAACTTCGTCGATATATGAAACAAGGCATCTCCTTGATTTACGATTGGAGCTTCATTAACATTAAAAACATATCCAGAATTTTGAGCTTTTACAAAATGATGAAATTTCCCGAAAGGATCTGTAATATGACCAATAACATCACCTTTGTTAACTTGTTTATTTATAGTAGCAGATGCCTTAAACATTCCAGAATATTTTGCTCTTATCCATTTGCTTTCGGCAATGAATACACACTTCTTTTTAGGTTTAGAAATTCTGAATTTTGCATGCAACATTCCTAAATGATGTAATATACGCTTTGCTCCATTTACTCCAGTATTGGTTATATTCTTGTCGAAAGAAAATGATTTTCCTCCTTCAAATAATAACATAGGAATACCAAGTTTATAACTCGTATTTCTAAATGATTTGTTTAGGTTTTTTGAATATAAAACGAAAGGAGCACCAAAAATTGTAGCTAGTTTTTTTAGTTTAGAATCCTTGCTAACAATCCTAATTTGTGCAGCATTAAAACGATTTGCTGCTCCAGTATGGTAATCTAGTATTAAATCTACTTTTGGAATAATTTCATTTATTAATTTATAAGCCACACGACTCGCTAAAGACCCAGATTTTGTTCCTGGAAACATTCGATTTAAATCTCTTCCATCAGGAAATGCTCTATCCATATTAATAAAACCAAAAATATTTATAACAGGAATACAGATAATTGTCCCTTTTCTAGGTTTGTTTATGCCTTTGGCAATAATTTGTCTTACTATTTCTACGCCATTAACTTCGTCTCCATGTATACCTGCAGTAAACAAAATTGTTGGACCAGATTTTTTAGAACGCTCAATAATTACAGGAACTTCGAGCGTAGTTCTTGTATGTAATTTAGCAACATTAAAATTGATTTCTCGTCGTTCTCCAAGCAGGATGTCTTCTCCTAATATATGTAATATGTCAGTTTTTTGGCTTGTCATTAATTCCTGTTTCTTTCAATAAATGTAATAATTGCTTTTGCTATGTTTTTTTGAGTCGCTTTCTCGATGCCTTCAAGTCCAGGCGTTGAATTTATTTCTAAAATTAAAGGACCACGATGTGATTGTAACATATCTACTCCGCAAACAGGAAGTTTTAAAGTACGAGCAGCTTTAATGGCTAATTTTAATTCTAGCTCGTTTAGTTTTACATAATCTGCTGTGCCACCTCTGTGTAAATTAGATCTAAATTCACCTTCAATTCCTTGACGTTTCATAGCTCCTATAACTTGTCCATCAACAATTAAGGCTCTTAAATCTGCACCATTTGCTTCTTCAATATATTCCTGTACAATTACTCTAGCTTGTAATCCATTAAAGGCTTCTAGAACAGATTCTGCTGCATTTTTCGTTTCAGCTAAAACAACACCAATACCTTGTGTGCCTTCCAAGAGTTTAATTACAACTGGAGTTCCTCCAACGTGTTCTAAAACTTCTTCCACATCTCTTGAGTAGTTGGTAAAAACTGTTTTTGGCATACCTATACCTGCTTTTGAAAGACGTTGAAAACTACGCAATTTATCTCTTGAACGTATGATTGCTTCAGAAGTAACAGTTGTAAAAATATTCATCATTTCAAACTGTCGTACTACTGCACAACCATAATAAGTTACCGAAGTTCCAATCCTAGGAACAATAGCATCTACATAATCTAAATACCTATCTTTATAATAAATAGTAGGTTTTTCTTTTTCGATAATTAAATCGCATTTTAAAGGGTCAATCACTTCAATAGTATGACCACGTTCTTCACCTTCTTCAATAAGTCTAGCTGTTGAATAGAGATTGGCATTACGTGATAAAATAACAATGTTCATATAATGTTAAATACTTAAATGCACTTATTGGCTAACGCAATATACTAAAAAAGCTAAACCATTTTTACAATAATGGGATTTAACATACCTTTGAAAAAATGAGCAAATCTACATTAGAAATACAACTAAAAACCTTACCAAATGCTCCAGGAGTATATCAGTATTTTGATGCAGAAGGAATTATATTATACGTTGGAAAAGCAAAAAATTTAAAAAAGCGTGTCAATTCTTATTTTACAAAGAAACACGAGAATGGCAAAACAAAAGTGTTGGTTAAAAAGATTAATAGAATAAAACACATTGTTGTTGCTACTGAAACAGATGCTTTATTGCTTGAGAATAATTTAATTAAAAAGTACAAGCCAAGATATAATGTGATGCTTAAAGACGATAAGTCGTATCCTTGGATTTGCATAAAAAAGGAACGTTTCCCCAGAGTTTTTCAAACACGACGACTATTAAAAGATGGATCGGAATATTTTGGTCCTTATACTAGTGTTAAAACTGTTTATACATTACTGGATTTAATAAGAGGATTATATCCACTACGAAATTGTAAATATGATTTAGCAGAAGAAAAAATTAAAGCTGGAAAATATAAAGTGTGTTTAGAGTATCATTTAGGGAATTGTAAAGGTGCTTGTGAGGGTTTAGAGACTGAAGCTGAATATAATGAAAACATTAAAGCAATACGAGACATTTTAAAAGGAAATTTTAAAGATTCATTGCTTCAATTTAAAAACCAAATGAAGCAATTTTCGATTGAGATGCATTTTGAAGATGCTCAAAAAATAAAAGAAAAAATAGAAATTTTAGAAAACTACCAAGCCAAATCTACTATTGTTAATCCAAAAATCAGTAATGTAGATGTGTTTTCTATAGTGAGCGATGAAAGTTATGCTTATGTTAATTTTTTGCAGCTTTCCTTTGGTTCAATTATTCGTTCTCATACTTTAGAATTAAAGAAAAAACTTGAAGAAACAGATAACGATTTATTAGTCTTAGCAATAACCGAAATCAGGCAACGTTTCAATTCTACATCAAAAGAAATTTATGTACCTTTTAAACTAGATTTAGGCGAGGATATTAAAGTTACCATTCCAAAATTAGGAGATAAAAAACACATTTTAGATTTATCTATTCGCAACGCAAAATATTATAGAATGGATCGTTTTAAACAAATTAAAATTACAGATCCAGACAGGCACGTAAATAGAATTATGGCTCAAATGAAAGTTGATTTACGTTTAAGCGACGAACCAAGACACATTGAGTGTTTTGATAATTCTAATATACAAGGCACTAATCCTGTGGCAGCTTGTGTTGTATTTAAAAAAGGAAAGCCAAGCAAAAAGGATTATCGTCATTTTAATATTAAAACAGTTGTTGGGCCAGACGATTTTGCGTCAATGGAAGAAGTGGTTTTTAGAAGGTATAAACGTTTGCAAGAAGAAAAACAATCTTTACCTCAGCTTATTATTATTGATGGAGGCAAAGGGCAATTATCATCTGCGTTAAAAAGTATTGATAAGCTTAATTTGCGACATGAAATTACTGTTATAGGAATTGCCAAACGTTTAGAAGAATTATTCTATCCAGATGATCCAATTCCACTATATTTAGACAAAAAAAGCGAGACTCTTAAAATCATTCAAAGGTTAAGAAATGAAGCACACCGTTTTAGCATAGACCACCACAGAAACAGGCGCAGTAAAAATGCCTTAACCACAGAGTTGGAAACTATTTCTGGGATTGGAGAAAAAACGATGATAGATTTGATAAAGCATTTTAAATCTGCAAAACGTGTATCTTATGCTAAACTAGATGAGTTAGAAGACGTAGTTGGAATCTCAAGAGCAGAAAAAATATATAATTATTATAACAAATCTTAAAGTGAAGAAAACACTAACACTTTTTTTAATATTCTTTGTGTTTATAATCAATGCACAACAAAAACCTGAACAAGATATTAAGGTAGGATTGGTGTTAAGTGGTGGTGGAGCTAAAGGCTTAGCACACATTGGCGCGCTTAAAATTATAGATAGTTTAGGAGTAAGGGTAGATTATGTTGCAGGAACAAGTATGGGAGCAGTCATTGGAGCCTTATATGCTTCAGGATACTCTGGAAAACAACTAGATTCAATTTTCGAGTATGTAGATTTTAATGATTTAATAAGCGATAATCTTCCAAGAGCCTCTAAAGCGTTTTATGAACGTGATAATTCGGAAAAGTACGCCATAACTCTACCCTTTGAAAAGTTTAAAATTAAATTGCCTTCGGGACTTTCAAGTGGTCAAAATTCATTCGACTTATTTTCAAAATTAACTTTACATGTAAATAACATAAAAGATTTTAGTAAGCTTCCAATTCCTTTTTTTTGTATAGCAACAAATGTAGAAACAGGAAAACAAATTGTATTAGATAAAGGAAATTTAGCTCAAGCATTATCAGCGAGTGCAGCATTCCCATCATTATTTCAACCTGTAATTATAGATAACAAAATATTAATAGATGGAGGTGTAGTAAATAATTATCCAATAGTCGAGCTAAAAGCCAAAGGAGTAGATTTAATTATTGGTGTAGATGTGCAAGACAATTTAGCAAGCAGAAAGAATTTAACCTCTGCTCCAGACATTTTATTTCAAATCAATAATTTTAGAACCATTAAGGAGATGGAAATAAAATCTAAAAAAACAGATGTTTATTTAAAACCAGATATTAATGATTTTAATGTAATTTCATTTAGTGAGGGAAAAAAAATTATTAATAAAGGAGAAATTGCTGCTAGAAACAACATGTTCGCGTTAAAAGAAATTGTAGAAAAACAAAAAACTAGAAGAAAGCATTTTAAAGTAACTCAAGTTCCGGATAGTCTTCAAATTAATACTATAGTAATTGAAGGGAATGACAAATATACTAGAGCATACATATTAGGGAAACTTAAATTTAAAACTAATGAAAAAATAAGCTACAAACGTTTTGCATTTGGAGTAAATAATATTGAGGCTACAAATAATTTCGATTATTTTTCATACAGCTTAAATTCAAGCATAAAAAAAGGAAGTTATGATTTATATGTAAAAGTGAATGAAAGTAAAACAACAACATTTATAAAATTAGGGCTTCATTATGACGATTTATATAAAAGCGCAGCTCTGGTTAACCTAACAAAAAAGAGGGCATTATTTAACAACGATATTGCGTCTTTAGACATTATTTTAGGTGATAACGTAAGATATAATTTCGATTATTTTATAGATAAAGGATTTTATTGGAGTGTTGGAGTTAAATCTAGATTTAACACATTTCATAAAAATATTGATGCAACATTAATTTTAGAGGAAGACGAAATATTGTTACAAAGTTTAAATAAAATAGATGTAGAATTAAGCGATTTAACCAATCAGTTTTATTTACAAACATTGTTTAGAAAAGACTTTGCGTTAACTCTTGGGATAGAGCACAAAAGACTTAAAATTATTTCAGAAACTTTTATAGATGATAATAACATTAATGCTGAAGAAACTACATTCGAAAAAAGTGATTTTTTAAGTATTTTCGGTAAGTTAAAATTCGATACTTATAATAATAAGTATTTCCCAACAAAAGGATTTTTATTTGATAGCGACTTTCATTTATTCTTTTCATCTTCCGATTTTAATAATAATTTCTCCCAATTTTCTTTTGTTAAAGCAAAAATTGGATATGCGTTTAGTTTATCTAATAAATTTGCTGTAAATTTTGAATCTCATGGAGGGTTTAAAATAGGAGAAGATTCTAATAACTCATTAAATTTTGCTTTAGGAGGTTACGGCAACAATTTCATAAATAACTTTGTTACTTTTTATGGATACGATTATATTTCCATAACAGGAAGTGGTTTTGTAAAAGGCACAATAAATTTAGATTATGAAATGTTTAAAAACCAGTATTTAATTTTATCTGCAAATTTTGCTAATGTTGGCGATAATATTTTTGATAATGGGAATTGGTTTTCTTCGCCAGAATATAGTGGTTATGCCATAGGTTGCTCTACCGAAACATTTTTAGGACCCATAGAAGTAAAATACTCATGGACACCTGATACAAAAAGTGGAAAATGGTTTTTTAATCTTGGGTTTTGGTTTTAAAAACAACTCATATATTTTTACGATATTTGTACACTATGAAACTATTCTGGACAAATTTATTATTGCTACTACATTTCCTCATTAAGAGAAATCCAGAATAAACAGGCTTTATTGTATATTTATGAAACTTTTTAAACTTTTAAGTCATTAAATTTTCACTTTTTTTAATTATTAACTTTTAATTTAACAAAATGCCATTTTATCATAAATTAGGGAACATACCACCTAAACGTCATATACAATTTAGAAAACCAAATGGAGATTTGTATTACGAACAACTTTTTGGCACTATTGGTTTTGATGGTATGTCAACAAATAGTTATCACGAGAATAGACCAACACAAGTAAAAGATATTAAAAAGCAGTATAGTGTTGCGCCAAAAATTGCTAAAGCAAATAACATACAATCATATCGTTTTCGTGGTTTTCAAGTACCACCTGAAAACGATTATTTAGAAAGCAGAAAAGTAGTATTAACTAATAGCGATTGTAGTATTATTTTGGCAGCACCAAAACAATCTACAAAAGATTATTTCTATAAAAACACAGATGCAGATGAGCTGATTTTTATCCATAAAGGCACAGGAAAATTACGCACCATGCTAGGAAATTTAGATTTTAAATATGGAGATTATTTATTAGTTCCTAGAGGAATAATCTATAAAATTGATTTCGATACAGAAGACAATAGACTTTTTATTGTAGAATCTCACAAACCTATTTACACGCCTAAACGCTATAGAAACTGGTTTGGACAGATGTTAGAGCATTCACCTTTTTGCGAACGCGATATTCGCCAACCTCGAGAATTGGAAACCTATAACGAGAAAGGAGATTTTTTAATCAAGGTAAAAAAACAAGGTGAACTTATAGAAATGGTTTATGCAACACATCCTTTTGATGTTGTTGGTTACGATGGTTACAATTATCCTTATGCTTTTTCCATTCATGATTTCGAACCTATAACAGGTCGCATACATTTACCGCCTCCAATACATCAAACATTTGAATCTGATGCGTTTGTGGTGTGCAGTTTTGTGCCACGTTTGTACGATTATCATCCAGAAGCTATTCCAGCACCATATAACCATAGCAATATTGATAGTGATGAAGTGTTATATTATGTAGATGGCGATTTTATGAGTAGAAACGATATCGGACCTGGACATATTTCGTTACATCCAGCAGGAATCCCACATGGTCCACATCCTGGAGCAGCCGAAAGAAGTATAGGCAAAAAAAACACTCAAGAACTTGCTGTTATGGTTGATACTTTTAAACCTTTAATGGTTACAGAAGAAGCACTGAAAATTGCTGATGAAGATTATTATAAATCGTGGTTAGAATAATTATGAATTATAGAAAAGACATAACACCTCACTTTAGAGCTATGTGGTAGATAAATCCATTTTTTAAACTAAATGAATTATCAATATTTATAAAATTAAAATCATGTCAGCTGAAATAAAAAATTTGCAAAACTTACAAAACACAGAATATTCATTAAAAAAGCTGTTTAATGACGCAGAAGATTTTCTTCCGTTATTAGGAACCGATTATGTGGAATTATATGTTGGTAATGCAAAGCAATCGGCACATTTTTATAAAACAGCATTTGGATTTCAATCTGAAGCTTTTGCAGGTCTTGAAACAGGAATAAAAGATAGGGTATCTTATGTGTTAAAACAAGATAAAATAAGATTGGTATTAACTACATCTTTAGAAGAAGGAGGTGTAATAAACAAACACATTAATAAACATGGCGATGGAGTAAAAGTAGTGGCGCTTTGGGTAGAAGACGCTACTAAAGCATGGAAAGAAACAACTAGAAGAGGAGCAAAATCGTTTATGGAACCTACTCGCGAAGAAGATAAGAATGGTCATGTAATACGTTCTGGAATTCATACGTATGGAGAAACCGTTCATATTTTTATAGAACGTAAAAATTATAATGGCGTTTTTTTACCAGGTTATAAAAAATGGGAGTCTCATTACAATCCAAAACCAGTTGGATTAAAATTTATTGACCACATGGTAGGTAATGTAGGTTGGGATGAAATGAATAAATGGTGCGAATTCTATGCAAAAGTAATGGGATTTGCACAAATCATCTCGTTTGATGATAATGATATATCAACCGAGTTTACAGCATTGATGAGTAAAGTTATGTCTAATGGGAATGGGCGAATTAAATTTCCAATCAATGAACCTGCTGAAGGGAAAAAGAAATCTCAGATCGAAGAATACATCGATTTTTATAATGGAGCAGGCGTACAACACATTGCAGTTGCAACTAACGATATTGTTTCAACAGTTTCTGCAATGCGAGAACGAGGAGTAGAATTTTTATATGTTCCAGATAGTTATTACGATGATTTATTAGAGCGTGTTGGGCAAATAGACGAAAATGTTGAAGTACTAAAAAAGCATGGTATTCTTATAGATAGAGACGATGAAGGTTATTTGTTACAATTATTTACCAAACCAGTTGTTGATAGACCAACAATGTTTTTTGAGATTATACAACGTAAAGGAGCACAGTCTTTTGGTAAAGGGAATTTTAAAGCCTTATTTGAAGCCATTGAAAGAGAACAAGAAAATAGAGGTACACTTTAACAAAGATTTAATATAATTGCACTTAAAAACTCTATCAAAATTATGATGGGGTTTTTAAGTTTTTCTATTTTTGGAATAGTAATTGTAATTTAACAAAGTACTAACAATAATAATTTAGCAAATAAGTTACATTACATTAACCTACAATATGAAACGAATTCAACTTTTAGTAATTGCGATTTTAGTAGCTCAAGGTTCTTTTTCCCAAGAAGAATCAGCTTTCGATACAGGAGAATGGTTTAAGTTTAGAATGAGTTACAGTGGCTGGATGAAAGCAGGAAATGCAACGCTGCTAATTAAAGATGATATAATTAACGAAAAACCTGTATATCACGTTGTTGGTAAAGGCTGGACTACAGGAGCTATTAAATGGTTTTTTAAAGTAAAAGATAGATACGAATCTTATTTTGACAAGCAAACAGGTTTACCCTATAAATTTATTAGAGATATAAACGAAGGAGGACATACCAAAAAGCTGGAAATTAATTTTGATCAAGTCTATCATAAAGCATATATAAATGATAAAAAGCACAAAAAGAATTTTATTGTTGAGACCAAACCTAATGTACAAGATATGGTATCAGCTTATTATTATTTAAGAAATGAAATTGTAGTTGATAGTTTAAAACCAGGAGACGAAATTGAAACAGATATGTTTTTTGACAAAGAAAATTTTGGATTTAAACTTAAATATCTTGGCGAAGAAATAATAAGAACTAAATTTGGTAAAGTAAAAACGTTAAAATTTAGACCATACGTTATGGCAGGTCGTGTTTTTAAAGAAGAAGAAAGTTTAACCCTTTGGGTATCTAACGATAAAAACCGCATACCTTTAAGAATTAAAGCCGATTTAGCTATAGGATCATTAAGAGCCGATTTAGAAGCTTTTAAAGGATTAAAGCATTCATTTAAAATAGTAGTTGAGTAAATAATTATGTCAGACCAACCAAATTTTGATTTCATATTAGGTGAGCTTCAAAAGAAATATCAAGATATTAATCAAGACACAGAAACACATTTAGAAGGATTATTATATAGCAAAACCATAAACTATTGGGATTATATTAAAACAGATGCTTTATTAAGCCTTCAAATACAGCGCACTACATTGCCAGACGAAATGGTATTTATTGGGTATCATCAAATCAATGAGCTTATTTTTAAAATGATTCTTTGGGAAATTCAGCAAGTAGCAGAAAAGGAAAATTTAAATGCTGCTTTTTTTGAAACCAAATTAATGCGCATTAGTCGCTATTTCGATATGCTTTCAACTTCATTCAATATAATGAGAGAAGGCATGGAAGTTGAGCAATATATGAAGTTTAGACAAACCTTAACTCCAGCAAGCGGTTTTCAAAGTGCACAATATCGTTTAATTGAATTCGCTTCAACCGAACTGATTAATTTAATTGATTATAGATTTAGAAAAACCATAGATAGAAACACGCCTTTTGAGCATGCTTTAGAGCATTTATATTGGCAGGCAGCAGGTAAAGATTATAAAACAGGAGAGAAATCTACGCTCTTAATTAATTTTGAAAAGCGCTATAAAGAAGAGTTTATAACGTTTATGAAAGTATATAACACTAAAAATTTATGGACACAATTTAAAGAACTACCAAAGGCAGATCGAGATAATGAGGATTTATGTAAAGCAATGCGTCATTATGATTATACAGTAAACGTCTCTTGGGTTATGGCACATTATAACGCCGCAAAACATTATATTGAAAGCGAAAGTGGAGATATTGAAGCAACAGGAGGTAGTGATTGGAAAAAATATATGCATCCAAAACACCAAAGAAGAATATTTTTTCCTGAACTTTGGAGCGCTGAAGAATTAGATAATTGGGGAAAGAATGTGTAAAGAGATCAATCAAAAAAGAACAAAGCAATCAAAAATAGGATTAGCCTTATTAGTGATAATTAGTCTAACATCGTGTAAAAACGATGTAAAAGAAAACGTTCTAATTGAAAGTGATTTAGCTCAAATAGAAGAGGTTGAAAAGTTTGAATTTGGATTTAAACTTAACGATTATATTGTGGTTAGAGACACTATAAAAAAAGGCGATAGTTTTGGCGAAATTTTAGAACGCAATAAAATAGAGTATCCTAAAATTTTTCATATAGCAGAAAAAGCTAAAGACACCTTCGATATTAGAAAGCTTCAAATAGGCAAACCCTATACTTTGCTTTTTTCTAAAGACTCATTACAGTTGCCACAGTGTTTTATCTATCAACCTAGTAAAGAAGAATATGTAGTAATCGATTTTCAAGATTCTATTATTCAAGCATACATTAAAAGAAAGCCAATTAAATTTATAGAAAAAGAGGCTTCAGGAGTAATAACAAGTACAATTTCTGAAGCTTTAGATGAGCAAGGCGTTAGCATGGTTTTAGCTTACAATATGTCAGATATTTACGCATGGACGATAGATTTTTACCATCTTCAAAAAGGAGATCGGTTTAAAGTAATTTATACCGATAAGTATATTGATGATACTATTTATGCAGGAATTCATCATATTAAAGCAGCTTATTTTGAGCATAAAAAAGAACCATTTTATGCATTTGATTTTGAAACAGATAGTGTAAAAGGCACTACTGATTATTTCGACCAAGATGCCAAAAATTTACGACGTGCATTTTTAAGAGCACCAGTACAGTTTAGTCGTGTTTCATCTCGATATAATTTACGGAGAAGAATTGCGTATTACGGAAATAGGGTAAGACCACATAAAGGCACTGATTTTGCAGCAAATGTTGGTACACCAATTTTAGCAACAGCTAACGGAACAGTTGTGGAGTCAACTCGTAAAAGAGGCAATGGCAAGTATGTAAAAATAAAGCACAATTCTACCTATTCAACACAATACCTTCACATGAAAAACCAGAATGTTAGAGTTGGTGATTTTGTTAAGCAAGGTGATGTAATTGGTTGGGTTGGTATGACTGGAAATACTGGAGGACCACACGTTTGCTATCGTTTCTGGAAAAACGGAAGACAAGTAGATCCGTTTAGGCAAAAACTTCCTGAAGCCAAACCTATATCTAAAGAACTCAAAACAAGATATTTAGAATTTATTGAGTCTTTAAAAATTCAGATTGATAATATTGAGTTTTTAGAGGAAAACATTTTCGATGAAGAATTGGAAACTCTTGTAACACAATTAAAATAAATGTCGCTTAAAACTACTAATCCAACACAAACAAAGGCTTGGAGTAAACTGGAAAAACACTTTAATTCTATTAAGGATGTTCAGATGAAGGATTGGTTTAATAAAGATGCTCAAAGAGCAGATCGTTTTACAATTAAATGGGAAGATTTTTATATTGACTATTCTAAAAATAGAATTACTCAAAAAACCATAGATTTATTTTTAGAATTAGCTGAAGAAGTCAATCTAAAAGATGCGATTTCTAAATATTTTTCAGGAGATAAAATAAACAAAACTGAAGACAGAGCTGTTTTACATACTGCATTACGAGCTCCAGAAACTTCAAAGATATTTGTTGATGGAAAAAATATAATCCCAGAAATATATGAGGTAAAGCACAAGATAAAAACCTTTACAAATAAGGTTGTAAACGGAACAAAAAAAGGATTTACTGGCAAACCTTTTACAGATATAGTAAATATTGGTATTGGAGGTTCCGATCTTGGCCCTGCAATGGTTGTAGATGCACTGCAATTCTATAAAAATTATTTAACCACGCATTTTATAAGCAATATTGATGGAGATCATGTATATGAAATACTAAAAATACTAAACCCTGAAACCACATTATTTGTAATTGTTTCAAAAACATTTACGACACAAGAAACCCTTTCAAACGCAAATACAATTAAAGAGTGGTTTTTAAAATCAGCTTCAAAACAAGATATAGCAAAACATTTTGTTGCGGTGTCAACTAATATTGAAAAAGTAAAAGCTTTTGGCATCGAAGAAAATAACATCTTCCCAATGTGGAATTGGGTTGGCGGAAGATTTTCATTATGGAGTGCTGTTGGATTGAGTATAAGTTTGTCCATGGGTTATAATAATTTTGAGGACTTACTTAAAGGAGCTCATAAAATGGATACGCATTTTAAAAGTGAAACTTTCGATAAAAACATTCCTGTTATATTAGCCTTTATTAGTATTTGGTATAACAATTTTTTTAAGGCTGAAAGTGAAGCCATAATTCCATATTCTCAATATTTAAATCAGTTTGCAACGTATTTGCAGCAAGCCATCATGGAAAGTAATGGAAAAAGTGTTGATAGAAATGGAGAAGTTGTAGATTACCAAACAGGAACTATTATTTGGGGAGAGCCAGGAACAAATTCACAACATGCATTTTTTCAATTAATACATCAAGGGACTAAATTAATTCCAGCAGATTTTATTGGTTTTGCAAAAGCACTACATGGTAATAAAGACCATCAGGATAAGTTAATGTCTAACTTTTTTGCACAAACTGAAGCTCTATTATGCGGAAAAACTGAAGAAGATGTTATTGCTGAATTAAAAAGTTTAAATACAAACCAAGAAAGCGACAATCAAATCCCATTTAAGGTTTTTGAAGGTAATAGGCCAACAAACACCATTTTTATAGAAAAGTTGACACCAGAAAGTTTAGGAAAATTAATTGCGATGTATGAGCATAAAATATTTGTTCAGGGAGTAATTTGGAATATATTTAGCTACGACCAGTTTGGTGTTGAACTTGGTAAACAGCTTGCAGGTAAGATTTTAAAAGAGCTAAATACTACTTCAGTTGAGAATCACGATTCTTCAACAACAAATCTTTTAGAATACTATAAAAAATTAACATAATTAATGTTAAAAACTCTGATAATAATTTTAACAGCGAAAACGTTTTAGTTTTATAAAATAATAGTACCTTCAACTTTGGTAAAAATTGTTAACGTTTAGTTAATAGTATGTAATTATTTACTTATTTTTGCCGTAAAAACAAACCAATTTTAATTTTTTAATATGAAAAAAATTACTCAATTTTTATTATTAGCTGTAGCAATGGTATTTTCTACCTCAGTTATGGCGCAAAGCACAGTTACAGGTACTATTGTAGATTCTGAAACTAATACTCCTCTGCCAGGGGTAAATGTAATCGAAAAAGGGACTTCAAATGGGGTTTCAAGCGATTTTGATGGCAACTTTACTTTAAAAACTAGCTCAAACGATGCAATTATTGTAATTTCTTATGTTGGGTTTTTAAGTCAAGAGATTTCTATTTCTGGGGATACTAATCTTGGAAATATTCAATTAGCACCAGATGCATTTGGGCTAGACGAAATTCACATTATTGCCTCTGTAGCTGTAGATAGAAAAACACCTGTTGCTGTATCTACAATTAGAGCTGATGACATTGAGTTAAAATTAGGAGCTCAAGAGTTCCCCGAAATTTTAAAATCAACACCTGGAATTTATGCCACAAAAGCTGGTGGTGGATTTGGAGACGGAAGGGTAAATGTAAGAGGATTTAGCTCCGTAAATGTCGCGGTCTTAATAAACGGTATCCCTATAAATGATATGGAGAATGGTCGTGTATTCTGGTCCAACTGGGCTGGTTTAGGTGGAGTAACAAGCCAAATGCAGGTACAAAGAGGACTTGGAGCATCTAAACTAGCGGTGCCATCCATTGGTGGTACAATTAATATTATTACAAAAACAACCGATGCAGAATCTGGAGGATATGTTTTTGCCGAATCTGGTAATGATAATTATAGAAAATTTGGCCTGATGTATTCTACAGGCTTAATGGAGAGTGGATACGCAGCCACAGTTGCTGTCGATAAAACCGATGGAGATGGTTATTCAGATGGCTTAGAGTTTACGGGTATTTCTTATTTTATGAATGTTTCCAGAAGATTTAATGATAGTCACAAATTATCTTTTTCTGCTTTTGGAGCTAAACAACGTCATGGCCAAAGACAAAACAGGCATCTTATTGCATCCTATAGAAATAGTGAAAGAGGCATAAAATATAATTCAGATTGGGGTTATAAGCAAGGACAAGTTACACATGCTGAAGACAATTTTTATCATAAACCACAAATTTCTTTAAATCATTACTGGAATATTAGCGATAGAACTACTTTATCTACATCAGCATATGCATCCTACGGATCAGGTGGAGGAGGCGGAACAGTAGGCGAGAATAAATTTGGCCCTACTTCCGATTATAGAATTGGAAATTTTGGCCCTATAGATTTTGATCGGATTGTAGCTGAGAATGTAGCCAATGGTGCGAATGGATCAACTTCGGCACTTAGAGCATCTCGTAACGACCATAACTGGTATGGATTACTTTCTACATTACGAACAGATTTATCTGATAGTTGGACATTAACGGCAGGTTTGGACTGGAGAGACTATAAAGGCATCCATTTTAGAGAAATAACCGATTTATTAGGTGGACAATATTTTGCAGTCGACGATGATGTTAATAATCCTAATCAAACCATAGGGGTAGGAGATAAATTCTCTTATTTTAACGACGGCTTGGTAGGCTGGTTAGGAGCTTTTAGTCAGATCGAATATTCTCGAGATAAATTAGACGCATTTGTGTCTTTATCAGTTTCAAATACATCGTATAAAAGAGTGGATTATTTTAATTATTTAGATAGTGATCCATTACAGGAAACCGATCGTTATAACTTTGGAGGTTATAGTATAAAAGGAGGGCTTAATTATAATATTGATGATAAGCATACCCTTTTCGCTAATTTGGGCTATTTTGAAAAAGCTGCTGGATTTGATTCCGTGTTTTTAAATTTTGATAACGAACATATTAACGAAGATGCGGAAGCCCAAAAAATTACTAGCTACGAATTTGGGTATAAATTACGAAGTGAGAAATTTGCTGCAAATGTAAACTTATATAGTACAACTTGGAAGGATAGAACACTAACCAGATCATTCCAACAACCTGATGGCACTTTTTTAGCAGCCAATATATTGGGCATTAATGCCAGACATAATGGTATAGAAATAGACTTTGCGTGGAAACCATCCGATAAAGTGACCTTTACAGGAATGGCTTCCTTTGGAGATTGGAAATGGCTGAACAATGTGGAAAACGTTGATATAATTGATGAGGCGCAAGAGGTTGTAGCCACAATTGATCTTTTTATTAAAGATCTTAAGGTTGGTGATGCTGCCCAAACAACTATGGCTTTGGGTATGAATTTAGAAGTGATGCCTAGAACAAACCTTGTAATAGATTACAACTATTTCGATAATCTGTATGCTTTGTTTGATCCTAATTTTCGTACTAATCCAGATTTAACTCAGGAAGCCTGGCAGCTACCGGATTATGGGACTTTTGATCTCATTATAAGACATGGATTTAATATTGGAGAAACTTTCGATGCCACATTAACAGCAAGGATTTATAACTTGTTTGATACACAATACATTTCTGACGCTCAAGATGGAGCAGCGGTAGGATTTCTAGGTGACCCGGGTTATATACCACCATCTACCGAAAAGACATCTTCAGTGTGGTTTGGACAGGGAAGAACCTTTAATTTAGGAGCAAGAATTAAATTTTAAAAAATTGTAAGATGAAAAAAATAATATTTTTACTGGTAGTAATAGGAATAGTCTTTATGGGCTGTAATCCTGTGGAAGACATTTTTAATGATATAGATGAAATTGATAGTCCAATTGTAGGGACTGACGCCATTACATTAACAAGTGATGATTATGATGAACTAGATTTAAGTTTTGGAAACTTTAGCTCGGAAGATGATGCTAAAGCGATGCTTCCTGCATTTTTAGCGGACAGATACCCTAATTGGGGATTAGGCTCTTCAGTTTTGGTAGGTTACGATTTATTTATTGGTAATGCCGAAGGTGTAAGTGATTACTCGGGCGCAGATGTCTACCAATTATCTAATGCAGATTATGCCTCAACAGGAAGTGATGCCTTTGGGTTTTACCCGCTTGTAGATCCTGACGATTTTATACCAGGTATTCTAGATACGGCCATTGCAAGCCCGGTTGAAGGTCAAATAGTACGTGCAGACTACGACCAATATTTTAACGATCCAGTAGTTGGTCTGGCTAATGTAGTATTCTATGACTTTACTGCTGGTTTTGAAGGCTGGGCCATCGTTGAAGAATCTGGTGTTGATGAAGTATGGACAGTTCAAACCGGAAATGTTCGAGGAAATGGTTTCTTTGGTGATCAATTTTCAAATGTTGAATGGTTAGTATCTCCTACAGTTGATTTAACAGGTGAATCTAATTTGAAATTTCAAATTACACAAGAACTTGACTTTGCTGGAGATGCTTCATTACTTAAAATATTAGTTTCAACCGATTATTCAGGTGATGTTTTAACAGCAACTTGGGATGAAATTACTTTAGCTAATCCTGCAACAGGAACTATGGCGTCCTCTGAAGATTATGATTTTTCGGCTTATGATGGAGAAACTATTAATGTTGCTTTTAAGTACACTTCAATAGGAGATGATCCAGCCACTCCAGGTGTAGATGAAGGAGATGCAGGACGATGGAGAATTGAGAGTTTGGCTATAAAAACACTTGGTGTTGATGGTGATGCTAATAACAAAGGTGATTATTATACCTACGATGGCGGATGGGAACTGGCAGATGATGTTTATTATTTAAGCAAAGCAGATTACGATTCTATGGGTGAAAATTCTGGAGAACCAGGAAGGTTTAATAACTTTAGCAGCTCAACACCTGCTGATGCATATATTCCTACTTTCTTATCTATCAATGACCCATTTGCTTTTGGTCAGGAAGAAGATGAAATATTTGTTATATATAAATATTTTTCTACCTCATGTTTTTGTACTCAAACAAGAGGTAATTCTTATTCTGTAATAGATGGTGAATGGACACCACATACATCTGTAATAAGCACAAATTTACAGTTTGGACATGATGGAAATTCTTGGGTACCTGACAATACGATTAGATATACCTTTACAGGGGCAGACATTGCTTTAATTAGGGCTGCGTTTATCGATATATATCCTGGTCCGGCAGATAATGTAGGGTTCTTCGGTAGTTTTGACAGGAGATCTTCAAGTTCCAACTTTTGGAGTGATTCAATGCTACTTGAGGCGTTTAATGTTCTCTTAGATAGTATTAATCCTTCTGCACCGGAAGGACAAAAATATGTTCTTACATATGTTATTTATAATGGATCAACCGTAGATGAAGTTAAGAGTGTGATAAAAACAGGTGGAGCTTGGGTTTATCAATAATATAATTAATCATTATTATAAAAGAACCATGCTTTTTTGCATGGTTTTTTTATAGGTAAAATTCACTATTTTTGCTAACTTAATTAATATATTATGTATAATACAGTAAAAATATTGCATTCATATTGGGCTTATTTAGTTTTGCTTATTTTAATATTAGCGACATTTAATGTGCTGATTAAATTTTTTGGCAAAAAAGAGTTTCATGCCAAAGATTTTAGAATCTCGTTATTTACTTTAATTGTGATGCATATACAATTAATTATAGGTGTTATTTTATTTTTTGTATCAGATTATTTAAGTCAAATTAGTGAGGAAGGAATGGGAGCAATTATGAAGAATAGTACTTTGAGATCTAATATTATTGAGCATCCAATAACTATGTTGCTTGTTGTTACGTTAATCACTATTGGCTATTCTAAACACAAAAAGAAATTAACCTCCACTTCAAAATTTAAAACGATAGCTATTTTTTACACCTTATCATTATTACTGGTACTAGCTATGATTCCTTGGAAAACATGGTTTAGTTAGAACATACATGTTTAAGACAGCTTAATATATTATAATTTTTGGTTAATGAAATATTACTGGCTTTTTATTTTTATTACAGCATTCGTTTATAAAAGTAAGGCACAAAATCTTGATGCTGCTAATAACAATTCTCAAATAGCTAATGACTCCATAAAAAAAGCTGAATTCGTAAATTATTTAGGAAATGGTTACTTCCCGACTAAATATTTTAACTTCGATTTAAGATATCTTATAAAGTTTAATCAACACGAAGGATTTAGAACAGGATTAGGAGGAGTTACTAATGAAACCTTCTCTGAGAATTTTAGATTACAAGGCTATATGGTTTATGGTTTTCTCGATCATAGATTTAAATACAGTTTTGGAGGTGGTGTAAAAATTGCTGAAAAAACAAACACATGGTTTAACTTATTTTATACAGAAGACCTGGAAGAAACTGGTAGTTCTACTTTTTTAACAGACAAACGTTTTTTTCAGTTATTCGAACCTCGTTTAATAAACATAGATTTATTTCATAAACATATTTCTAAAACTGTAAGTATAGAACATCAACTTCGCCCAAAAATATTAACCGAAACTCAATTCTCTGTTAGTAAAATAAATCCAACATATAACTATATATTTCATCCGAATGATAACGAAAGCTTCACTGATTTTGATTTAAGCCTTCTAAAGATTGCAGCACAATGGAGCCCGTTTAGTGAGTTTAATCAAACTTTAAACAATACCGAAACCAAATCTGATTACCCAAAATTCACACTACAATACACTAAAAGCTTCGCAAACATTATTAATGGCAATTTTAATTTTTCGAAATTAGACTTTAGAGCTATACAGCAATTTGATTATAAAAGTGAAGCATCAACTCAAATTGTTCTCACAAGCGGAATAACTAATGGCGATGCTCCTATTACACATTTATACCATGCATATCCTAATAATGTAAATAAAGAAACGATATTACAACGCTTTTCGGTTGCAGGAATAAACAGTTTTGAAACCATGTTTTTTAATGAATTTTTTTCTGATAGATTTGCAACGTTTCAGCTAAAACACAAATTAAAACCATTTAACATTTCGCCTTGGTTTAAACCTCAATTGGTTTTAATTTATAGATATGCTATTGGTAATATGAATAATATTGATAGGCATGAAAACATAAGTTTTAACACACTTGAAAAAGGGTTCTCCGAATCTGGATTAGAGATTAATAAACTTTTTTTTGGCTTTGGTTTTAGTTTTGCATATCGTTATGGCTCATATCATCTCCCAGAATTTGGAGACAATTTTGCATTCAAATTTACTTTTAACATCAGTATAGAATAATAACAGTTAAACAGTCTGTTTTTGCTTATTTTATCTGCTCTAATTATATACCTTTGCGCCAGTAAAAAAGCTATGGCAAAACTATTTTCGGTTGGTTTTTGGGAAACCGTTGCACGATTAATTTTAAGAAATAAAATTGGGATATTATTAAGTATTGCTGTAGCAACTTTATTTTTTGGATTGCAATGGGAAAAGATGCGTTTTACTTATACTGAAGCTAATCTATTACCTGATGACCATGAGGTAAACATAAAGTATAACGATTTTATTAAAACTTTTGGCGAAGAAGGAAATTTAATAGTTATAGGAATTAAAGACTCTTCCTTATTTACTATTGAAAATCTAAATGCTTGGAATTCTCTTTCAGATAGTTTTAAAAATTATAATGAAGTTGAAACCGTTATTTCAATTAGTGATCTTCAAAAACTTGTAAAGAATGAAACTAAAAAACAATTTGATTTAAAACCTTTCATTAAAGACTCAATATCTTCCGTTTTACAATTAGAATCATTACAGAAACAACTCTTTGAACTATACCCTTTTTACGATAATTTTTTATTCAACAAAGACACAAAAACAATACGCTCTGCTATTTATTTAGATAAAGAAATTGTTAATACTTCTGCTCGAAAAGATTTTATTTCAGACAAACTTATCCCAAAAATTGAAGCTTTTGAAAACACGTATAATCTAGATGTTCGTGTCTCGGGAATGCCATATATTCGAACGCTAAATTCACAAAATATTATTGATGAAATTGGCACGTTTATTATCGCCGCTTTAATTGTTACATCCTTAATTTTCTTTTTCTTTTTTAGATCCTTCAGGGCTACCGTCATTTCCATAATTGTAGTATTAATTGGCGTCATGTGGACGTTTGGTATTATTGGATTATTAGAGTATGAAATTACAGTACTAACAGCTTTAATTCCGCCACTTATAATTGTTATTGGTATTCCGAACTGTATTTTTCTTATTAATAAATATCAGCATGAAGTACAAAAACATGGTAACAAAGCAAAATCCTTACAACGTGTAATCACAAAAATTGGTAATGCTACGTTAATGACCAATGTTACCACAGCATCTGGATTTGCTACCTTTATTATAACAGACAGCAAATTACTAACCGAATTTGGTACAGTAGCCTCTTTAAGCATTCTCGCAATATTTATATTGTGCCTGCTCATAATTCCTATTATTTACAGTTTTATGCCAATGCCTAAAGACAAACATTTAGAGCATTTAAACAAACGTTGGATTAATGCTTTTGTAGATTGGATGGAACGTATGGTAAAACATAGAAAAATAACAATCTATATCACATCTTTAATTCTTTTAATTGCAAGCATTATTGGGATGTATCAAATAAAAATATCTGGAAGTCTTATAGAAGATATGCCTCAAAAAGCAGATTTTTTTAAAGACATTCGTTTTTTTGAAGAAGAATTTAATGGAATTATGCCTTTAGAAATAATGATAAACACCAAACATAAAAAAGGCGTTATGAAACTCGCTACGCTTAAACGAATGGGTGAACTTGAAGACCTTATTATTGAAATCCCAGAACTATCCAAACCCATTTCAGTTGTAAGCCTAGTGAAATATTCTAAACAAGCCTATTACAATGGAAATCCAAAATATTATCAACTCCCAACATCTCAAGAAAATAGCTTCATTTTATCTTATGTTAAAAACTCATCTTCAAATGTGGATTTATTAAAAAACTTTGTGGATAGCACAGGACAATATGCTCGAATTACAACATTTATGAAGGATATTGGCACTGACAAAATGGAGCGTATTGAAGAAAATCTTCAGGATAAAATAAAAAAGATTTTCCCAGAAGATCAATATGAAGTTACTTTGACTGGAAAAGCATATCTGTTTGAAAAAGGAACTAAATATTTAGTGAACAACTTAATACTTTCCTTATCATTGGCGATACTGTTAATTTCAATTTTTATGGCTTATATGTTCAGGTCATTCAGGATGATTATTGTATCGTTAATACCAAATCTAATTCCGTTATTAATTACTGCTGGTTTAATGGGATATTTAGATGTGCCTATTAAACCTTCAACAATATTGGTTTTTAGTATTGCTTTTGGTATTTCAGTAGATGATACTATCCATTTTTTGGCAAAATATAGACAGGAGCTTCAGGCAAATCACTGGAAAATACGCAAATCGGTTTATGCAGCTTTACGCGAAACTGGAGTGAGCATGTTTTACACATCTATTGTATTATTCTTTGGGTTTTCAGTATTTATCATTTCTAATTTTGGAGGTACAGTTGCGCTTGGCGCATTAGTATCTGCAACCTTATTATTTGCCATGTTAGCCAATTTATTATTGTTACCTTCATTACTTTTATCGTTGGAAAGAAGTATTGCCAATAAAGAAGTTTTAAAAGAACCTAACTTTAGAATTATCCCTGTAGAAGACAAAAAAGCAGAATAATCCGAATCTTAAATATCTAAACACAGCCCATTTTGAGTTTAAATAATTGAGATTTTTTCTTTTGCTGCTTGATAGCCGATTGGCTTTTTTTATCTTTACACACAAATTAAATCAATAACAATGAAGCATAGTACAGTAGCCGAATTATTATCTCAAGTCAAAAAGCAAAATGAAATAGAAATTAAAGGTTGGGTAAGAACATTTAGAGCTAATAGATTTATAGCTTTAAATGATGGCTCTACAATTAACAATATACAATGTGTTATTGATTTTGAAAATACTGATGAATCCATTTTAAAACGGATTACAACTGGTGCTGCAATACATATTAAAGGAATATTGGTAGAAAGTCTGGGCAAAGGGCAAACTGTAGAAATACAAGTTGTGTCCATTAATATTCTTGGAGATTCAAATCCTGATGAATACCCTATTCAGCCTAAAAAACACACGTTTGAGTTTTTAAGAGAAAATGCACATTTACGCACTAGAACAAATACATTTAGTGCTGTTATGCGTTTGCGCTCAACCTTGTCTTTTGCCATTCACAAGTATTTTAATGAGAATGGGTTTTATTATATGCATACACCAATAATTACAGGAAGTGATGCCGAAGGTGCTGGAGAAATGTTTCGTGTAAGTTTACTAGATGCGAAAAACCCTCCATTAAACGATAATGGGAAAGTAGATTACACTCAAGATTTCTTTGGTAAAGAAACCAACCTAACTGTTTCAGGACAATTAGAAGCGGAGACTTATGCCATGTCTTTAGGTAAAGTCTATACATTTAGTCCAACATTTAGAGCAGAAAACTCCAACACATCACGTCATTTATCCGAATTTTGGATGATAGAGCCCGAAGTTGCCTTTATGGATTTGGAAGGAAATATGGATTTGGCAGAAGACTTTTTGAAATATGTCTTAAAGTATGCCCTGAAAAATAATAAAGAAGATTTAGCGTTTTTGGAACAGCGTTTAATACAAGAAGATAAAACGAAACCACAAGCCGAACGCAATGAAATGACCTTAACCGAAAAGTTAAGATTTGTTATAGATAACAACTTTAAACGTGTTAGTTATACCGAAGCCATTGATATTTTGCGTAATTGCAAACCCAACAAAAAAAAGAAATTCAAATATATTATTAAAGAATGGGGAGCTGATTTGCAAAGTGAACATGAACGTTTTTTAGTAGAAAAGCATTTTGAGTGCCCTGTTATTTTATTCGATTATCCTGCGAATATTAAAGCCTTTTATATGCGTTTAAATGAAGATGGTAAAACAGTTCGTGCTATGGATATCTTGTTTCCAGCAATTGGCGAAATTGTTGGAGGCGCACAACGTGAAGAACGATTAGATGTACTTAAAGAAAAAATGGCAGCTTTAGATATTTCTGAAGAAGAATTATGGTGGTATTTAGATTTACGCAAATATGGTACTGCAGTACATTCTGGTTTTGGATTAGGCTTTGAGCGTTTAGTAATGTTTGCAACAGGAATGAGCAATATTAGAGACGTTATCCCTTATCCTAGAACACCACAAAATGCAGAATTTTAAAAATTTGTCATTCCTGCATAGGCAGGAATCTTAATAATTAGAACTTAATTACTATTCAATTTAGTATTTTTATATAAACCCAAATAAAAAAAATGCTCAAACAGTTTTTACAATTTAAATTATCTCAAAAATTGTCGCCTCAGCAAATCCAGCTGATGAAGCTTATACAATTGCCTACGCTAGCCTTTGAGCAACGTTTAAAACAAGAACTGGAAGAAAATCCTGCGCTTGAAGGCGGAAAAGAGAATACCGATGAATTTGATGATGATTTCTCTAATGCTTCAGAAGAAATTAATGATAGTGAAACTATTGATGCCGATGATATAAATATTGATGATTATTTGAACGATGATGAAATGCCAGACTATAGAACCCAAGCCAATAATTATAGTGCAGACGATGAGGATAAAAGTATTCCTTATGCTTCAGGAATTTCATTTACACAACATTTAATATCGCAATTAAACACATTTAGACTAGATGAAGAAGAATACAAAATTGCCGAATTCCTTGTAGGAAGTGTTGATAGTAGTGGTTATTTGCGTCGCTCTTTAGAAGATATTATGGACGACCTTGCATTTACGCAAAACATTTATACAACTGAAGACATAATTAAAAGTGTTTTAAAAATTGTGCAACAGCTAGAACCTATAGGTGTTGCAGCAAGAAATTTACAGGAATGTTTACTCATTCAATTAAAAAACAAGAAGCATACGCCTAACGTAGGATTAGCTACATATATTATAGAAAAAGCTTTCGATCAGTTTTCAAAAAAGCACTATAAAAAGCTACTTAAAAAGTTTAATATAAACGAAGTTGAACTTAAAGATGCCATTTTAGAAATAGAGAGATTAAACCCTAAACCAGGAGGTTCTTATTCAGGAAATAATAGAATGGTAGAACATGTAGTGCCCGATTTTACAATTAAAATAGTTGACACGCAGTTAGAGCTTACTTTAAATGGAAGAAATGCGCCAGAACTTCATGTGTCGAGAGAATATAGTAATATGTTAAAAGGCTATAAAGAGGCTAAACAAAAATCGAAATCTCAAAAAGAAGCTGTTCAGTTTATAAAACAAAAATTAGATGCAGCCAAGTGGTTTATTGAAGCTATAAAACAACGTCAACAAACATTGTTTGTAACCATGAGTTCAATTATGCATTATCAACACGATTATTTTTTAACAGGAGACGAACTTAAGTTAAGACCCATGATTTTAAAAGATATCGCTGATGAAATTGAAATGGATGTTTCTACTGTTTCTAGAGTTGCCAATAGTAAATATGTAGATACGCCTTACGGAACAAAATTAATTAAGGAGTTCTTTAGCGAGTCTATGACTAACGACCAAGGTGAAGAAGTTTCAACTCGTGAGATAAAAAAAATATTGGAAACCGTAATTAAAAATGAAGACAAGAAAAAACCTCTAACAGACGAGAAGTTGGCAAAAATCCTAAAAGAAAAAGGTTATCCAATAGCAAGACGAACTGTTGCTAAATATAGAGAACAGCTTGATATATCTGTAGCTAGGTTAAGAAAACAAATTTAAATGAGTGCTATTTTAAAAAGTATATCATACATTTTTCATCCTCTATTAATGCCGTTTTTAGGTGTTGTTTTTTATTTTTCTAAGTCACCACGATTTATTCCTTTACCAATAATTAAGGCGAAATTATTTTCGTTAGCATTACTTACTATTCTTCTTCCAATACTACTCTTTTTTGTATTAAAAAAAATTCGAAAAATAAATACTATTTACTTGGAAACAACTGAAGAACGAATTACTCCTTTAATTTTAAATTGCATTATTATATTTTTAGTAGCACAACGTGTTTTACCTTCTCATGAAATTATTGAACTATACTTCTTTTTTATTGGAATATTATTGTCCACATTAGCTTGTTTAATACTTTCTATTTTAAAATTTAAGGTTAGCATCCATATGGTTGCTTCTGCAGGAATTTTGATGTTTTTTATTGCTATAAGTATTCATTTTAACATTAATATTAATGGTACTATAGCTTTGTTTATTATTATTCTAGGAGCTATTGCTACGTCTAGGCTACATCTAAATGCACATACTTATATTGAATTAATAATAGGATTTTTTGTTGGATTGATTCCGCAACTAATTTTGGTAAACTATTGGCTATAATATATAAAACATTAACCCTATTTTGATAGTGTTAATATTTATTGATTCTCCATCAATTTTCGCCTCTTCTTTAAATAAAGGATTGAGTGCATAATACAAATAGGCATTCCATGTATTATAGCCTACGCTTAAGGTAAAACCATATTGAAACTCTTCAAGATGATTAATACTTTTAAGTTTAATATTTTGTGGAGAGCCATCAAATTTTGAAGTAGAAGCAAATACATAACCCAATTTAAATCCCGAATAGATTCTCCAAAATTTATACGAATCTGTTGTAGATGTTCTCCACCTAAACTCTAATGGAATTTCTACGAGATGCATTGAAAATTTATTTTTACTAAATGTTCCATTTTCAAGAATTTCGTAATTAAACTCACCTTGCTGGTTTTTAGAAATTAATAGATTTTGATTAATTGAATTCGCAGAATAACCAAGTCCTAAACCAAAAGCTATTGTTCTACTTTTATTAATGGGCATATCTCTAATAAATCCTAAATGAAAACCACTAGAGAACCCATTTTGCGACATATTTTGAGTCATTTTACCTAAAAGATTATATGTAACACCAAAATAAAATTGATCTTCTCTATAGAGCTCATCGGTTTGCATAATAGAATTGTCTTGCCCAATAATAAATTGACAACTTACTAACGTTAGTATTAAAAATAATGCCTTTTTCATTTTGTAATGTTTGCGTCAACTTATTTTAGGAAACTCATTTAAATAAGTTTCTATTTAACCTCCTTAATTACATAAACATAAACAGGAAAATGATCGCTAAATCCGTTAGTAAAACCACCATCAGCGAAGCTTCGAAATGGGTAACCTTTCCAACGCCCTTTTTTATTAATTAAATAATTTTCACCAAAAATACCTGCTTTATAAAATCGAAACGAAGAGTAATCTTTTTCAAGTAAGGGTTTAGTAATTAGAATTTGATCGAACAAACTCCAGGCATCTCTATAAGCATTAGATCCCAACCCCTTTTTAGCCATAGCTTCCATAGGATTGTAAATACCTTTAAGCCCTACATCTTCTTTGTCTTTTTTTGCTTTTAAAACTTCTTTCATGCTAGCATTAGTTGGGTCGTCGTTAAAATCTCCCACAGTAAAAATCTTCGCATAAGGATCGATAGATTGAAGCGAATCTATAATTCTTTTATTCAGTTTAGCAGCAGCAATACGTTTTGGTCGGCTTCTTGCTTCACCACCACTTCTAGATGGCCAATGACTAACAATAATATGAATCATCTCGCCTTCTAGTTTGCCACTTACTAATAATTGGTCTCTTGTATAATCACGTTTTCTTGTATTATCATGATAAATTTTAAGTTCGTGCGAACTTGTATATATTGGAGTAAATAATCTTTTTTGATAGAGTAAACCCACATCAATGCCACGCTCATCAGGAGAATGAAAATGAACTATACCATAATCTTTGTGTAAAAGCAAAGGGTCGTTAACCACATCTTCAAGAACTTCTCTATTTTCTATTTCAGAGACACCAATAATTGCAGGTGTGTTATGAGTAACTTCATATCCAATATCAGCAATTACACGTGCCATATTACGCACCTTCTGTTTATAGACTTCAGTACGATTTGCTTTTAGCTCCATCATAGGGCTTCGTTCATCAAATTTGTTTGGATCATTAATAGTGTCGAACAAATTTTCTAGATTATAAAATGCGATAGTATGTATTTTAAATTTCTTTTTTTCTTGAGCATTGGCGTTTAATAGAATAAGTAGAAAAAGTGTAGTTATCAAAAATTTTAATGTTCTCATTAACAGACGTATTATGTTTATATAAAAATGTAATCAAATCTTACACCAAATGTATATATTAATAATAAATAATGTAAATTTGTTAGCCTTAAATATTATATTTAAAACAGAACAAACAATTAACTATAATTTCAAGTATGAAAAAAGGATTATTTATTTTTTTATTAGGATTTTTTTCAATTTTTACTGCATTTGCACAACAAACTATTATAAAAGGAAGCGTTAAAGATGCTATTTCTTTTGAGCCCATTCCAGATGTTACCATAACTATTGAAGAAACACAACAAACTACACAAACAAATAGTTTTGGGGAGTTTGTGTTCTCTAGTAATGTACCTTTAGGAGAACAAGTTTTAAAAATCTCTAAAGAAGGTTATGTAAATAAAAGATATCCAATAGTAGTCAATGAAGGTCAAACTGTAAATATTACAGATATGACTCTTGAGTTTGATGCATTAGATGCATCAGATTTGTTTACTATTTCACTCTCTGACGACGAACTTGATGATGATACAAGTGCATCTGATAATATTTCCGGATTATTATCGTCTTCTAAAGATATTTTTCAACGTACTGCTGCATTTGAGTTTAGCCCTTCATTTTTTAGAGTTCGAGGACTAGATTCCGACAACGGCTCTCTTTTAATTAACGGAATTGAAATGAACAAACTCTACAATGGGAGACCACAATGGAGTAATTGGGGAGGATTAAACGATGTTTTAAGAAACCAAGAGCTTACTTCTGGATTAACACCATCAGCTTATAATTTTGGAGGTATTTTGGGATCAACTAATATTAATGTTAGAGCTTCACAAGCAAGACCAGGTGGTCGTGTAACGTATTCTTCTTCCAACAGAAGCTATACAAATAGGTTAATGGTAAAGTATGCTTCTGGACTTGTCGAAGGAGGATGGGCTTATACAATTTCTGCAGGAAGGCGTTGGGGAAATGAAGGCTATCAAGATGCGACATTGTACGATTCTAATTCATTTTTTGCCTCTGTTGAAAAGAAGATAAACGATAAACATAGTTTAAATTTTACAGGCATTTATGCGCCAAATCGAAGGGGAAAATCTTCACCTAACACACAAGAAGTTTTCGATTTAAAAGGGATAAAATATAATGAATATTGGGGTTGGCAAGACGGAAAAAAACGTAATTCACGTATTAAAGAAGTTGAAGAGCCTATTATTATGTTAAATCACTATTGGAATATTAATAGTAAAACAACATTAAATACTAATGTCGCTTATCAGTTTGGTAAATTAGGGAATAGTCGTTTAGATTATAACGGAAATAGTTTAATGCCTAGTGGAGATATTGAAGGAGGAGGCGCAAACCCAAGTCGAGCATATTATCAATTATTGCCTAGCTATTTATTAAGAAATTTTCCTGACAATCCAGAATTTGCTTTTGGAGCACAGCAAGAATTTGTTAACAATGGACAAATAAATTGGAATTCATTATATCAATCTAATATTGCAAATGCTAATAGTGGGCTGAATTCTATATATGTTTTATATGAAGATAGAGTAGACGACACACAAACTACAATTAACTCTATACTAAATACAGAGTTAAATGAGAACATTATATTAAATGCGTCAATAAATTATAAACATTTAAAATCTGAAAATTTTGCAGAAATTATTGACTTACTTGGAGGAACAGGATATTTAAACGTTGATGGATTTGATGCACTTCAATTCGACTTACAAAACCCAAATCAAATTGCAGACGTTGGAGATACTTTTAGATATAATTATAACTTAACTGCTGATATAATTTCTGGTTACGCACAAGCTCAATTTAAATATAATAAAGTAGATTTCTTTCTTGCAGCAAGTGTAACAAATACACAATATCAAAGAGAAGGATTGTACGAAAACGAAGCAAATATTGGCAACTCTTTTGGAAAAGGCGAAAATCTAACATTTACAGGAATAGGAGCTAAAGGAGGATTGACTTATAAAATTACTGGAAAGCACGTATTAGATATTAATGCTGGTTATATTACTAAAGCACCTTCATTGCGTAATACTTATACAAATTCTAGATCGAATCATGATATTATAAATATTAATAGTTCGGGCACGATTATTTCTGGAGAAGGCATTACTGAAGAAAAAATTACGTCTGTTGATGCCAGTTATATTTTTCGTTCTCCAATAGTAAAAGCAAAACTTACTGGGTTTTATACAACAATAAAAGATGCTAACGAAATCTCTTTTTTCTATGCTGATGGCGTTGGAGGTTTTTTTGATGATAATGATATAGCACAATCTAATGAGTTTATTTCGGAAGTATTACAAGGTATTGACAAAAGACATATTGGAGCAGAGTTTGGTATTGAAGCACAAGTAACGCCAACTATAAAATTGAAAGCTGCTGGATCTTTTGGTCAATATACTTATGATAATAATCCTAATTTATATGTTTCAGCCGATGATCAAACAGTGTCTTTCGGAGTAGCAACCCTTAAGGATTATAAATTAGCAGTAGGACCTCAAAAAGCATATTCGGTTGGGTTTGAATATCGCGATCCAGACTATTGGTGGTTTGGCGCTACTGCAAACTTTTTTGATGACACGTATGTAGATGTTAGCCCTTTAGTTAGAAGCTCTAATTTTTATAAAGATCCACTAGATGGTTTACCATTTAATGATTATGATGAAGATTTAGCTAGAGAATTATTAAGACAAGAAAAGTTTGATAACTATATGGTGGTTAACCTTATTGGAGGTAAATCATGGAGAGTTGGAGAGTATTTTATTGGGTTCTTTGCAAGTATAGGAAACGTATTCAATACAGAATATAGAACAGGAGGATTCGAACAAGGAAGAAATGCCAATTATAGAGAATTACGAGATGATAAGGCTTTAAATACTCCTGTTTTTGGACCTAAATATTGGTATGGCCGAGGCACTAACTATTTTGTAAACCTTAATTTTAGATTTTAATTAAAGCACAACAATTTTAAAAATATTATTATGAAAACGAATAAAATTTTAACTTTTTTAAGTGTACTTACACTTACTTTATTTATGGCTTCTTGTGTAGAAGATGATGATTATGGGATACCTAATGTAACAATTGAAGAACCTAATATTGATGATTTAGGACAACTAACAACGTTTAGCGCAGTTGTATCTAGATATTTAGATGCTCTTGCAGATGGAGAAGAAGTAGGTGTCTTTGATGAAAATGATGTTGCGCTCTATATAGAAGGTTATGTTGTATCCAGCGATAAGTCTGGAAACTTTTTTGAGGAAATTATTGTGCAAAATTCAACTGATGGTAATGATGCTGGATCAGACCAAAGACGTGGATTAATTGTCGAAATAAACGTAAGAAGCTTATCTGATACTTATGAATTTGGAAGAAAAGTATATATAAAACTTAATGGCTTAGCAGTTGGAGAAGAAAATGGAGTTTACACTTTAGGAAGAGCAAATGGAAATGTTTTAGAACAACTACAAGAATTCGAATATTTAAATTTTATTTTTAGAAGTGCTGAAGTTGCTACAATTTTACCTAAGGTAACTACAATAGCAGATTTAACTGAAGCTGATGAAAATACTTTTATTCAGTTAGACAATATGCAAATACACAGAAATAGTATTGCATTAACTTATGCAGGTGAAGCTTCCGATCAATTTGATGGCTTTAGAACCTTAGAGAGTTGTGATGATGGAGGAACTATAGCTTTACAAACAAGTACTTTTGCAGATTTTAAATCTGTGCAAATACCACAAAATAAAGGAACAATTAAAGCAATATTTACTAGAGATTTTGGAGACGATTTAAATGTTCTTGTTATTAATAGTACGTCAGATATAGTTTTTGATAATACCGAACGTTGTGATCCAGTAATTTTAGAATGTACTGGTGCTACTTCTACTGCAGTTACAGTTTTTGAAGAAGATTTTCAATCTATAACTGACGAAAGTCAATTAGACGGAATGGGTTGGACGAACGTAAATGTTTCTGGCGGGAGTGAACGCTATGAAGACAGTTCCTTTAGTGGAGACACTTATATGAAAATATCTGCTTTTGGTACTGGAGAAAACCCATTAGAAGCATGGTTAGTAACACCAGCAATTAATTTAGATAGCACTACTCAAGAAGAACTAAGTTTTAATGTTTCGACTAGCTTTGAAACAGGACAAATTTTAACTGTTTTTATTACAGAAAACTATACTGGAGACCCAACTACAACCGAATGGGCATTATTAGACGCAGACATTCCAATTGGCGGAGGAGGTTTTGGCGATTTTGTAGTTAGAACTATTAATATTTCTTGTTTAAGTGGCGATGTACATGTGGCATTTAAATATCTTGGTGCAGCTGGTGGTGCTGAAACCAGATACCATATCGATGATATAAAAGTAACAGGAATGTAAAAAGCTGTGTTTTTTACTAAATAGAGACTAAAACCTGCTAAATTATTTAGCAGGTTTTATTTTTTAATTAACTTAAGCACATGGCAGGATTCAATCAATTATTTTTCACAGTTTATACTTATTACAAAAAGTCTTATAAAAGGAAAGCGAGTAGGATAGCTGTGTTTTACATATCGTTACTTCAAATAAGCTTGGTTTTATTATTAGGAATGTTTTTTGCTGCTTTTTTTAATCAAATGAAAATAGATACGCTTACTTCTGGAAATGCATGGATACTATTTGTAATCACTTCAATTTTTATATACTTTAAAAACTGGATGTCTTTTAGTGGCAGAAACAGAATGATTTTAAAAGCTAAAATGACTAAGAAAAAAACACCACAGCAAAATATAATCTTAATTTGGTTGCTTCCAGTTGCCAGTACTGCTCTCGCAATAATTTTATTGCGTAGTTTTCTTTAAATGAATATACACAGGGAAATGGTCGCTGTAACCACCTTTATATTTTTTCCCAACATAAGTTCTAAAAGGATTGCCTTTATATTTTCCTTTAAACCGTTTTAAGAATTCTTCATCAAAAATATTAGCCTTAGAGAACTGATGCGTATTAGCTGTATATTCGAAAAAATTTGTTGAAAAAAGAATTTGATCAAATAAATACCATTCTTTCCTAAAGCTTAAACTTCCCTTATTGTGCGATAGTAAAGTTTCCATAGGATTATATAAATCTTGAGTGCTAACAAGTTGTGTAATACTTTTATTGGTAGGATTATCGTTAAAATCTCCCATAACGATAACCTTTGGATTGTTATCGCGTTGTTTTATCAAGTCAATTATTTCTATCAATCTAGCAGATGCTATTAACCTTTTAGGCTCTGTTTCTTTTTCCCCTTCTCGCCTTGACGACCAATGGTTTACCAATACATAAATCTTCTCTTCATTAAGACAACCTTCAACAAGTAGAATATCTCTTGTATAATCTATTTCTTTATTTTCATCAAAAAGATCGATAGAAAATGTTTCAGAAGCTTCTACTTTAAAAACATCTTTGTTATAAATAAGCGCAACATCAATCCCTCTTTCATCAGGCGAGTCATAATGCTCAACACCATAATTGTTTGATTTTAAGAATTTTGAATCTAATAAATCGTTAATTACAAGTTTGTTTTCTACTTCAGCTAAACCTACAATTACAGGAGATTTACCAGAAGTTTTAAATCCTATTTTAGATATGGTATATCCTAACTTTCTTATCTTTTTTTTATAGCGTCTTAGTGTCCAGTGTTTTTCAGAAGTTGGCAAAAAGTCATCATCATGTGTATATTTATTATCAAATGTATCAAATAAATTTTCGAGATTGTAAAACGCAATAGTGAAATAATCGGATTGCTTTTCTTTTTTTAATATAGGAAAGACCATTCGTCTAAATTTAGGTGTCTAAAATACTAAAATCAAACAATCATAGATCGGTTTTGTAATTATCTTTATGATTTCGATGAGAAAATGATAAATAGTAAAGGTCTGTTTTTTATACAGAAGAAAAATTCAATTTGTACATTTGCAACTTAAATTAAGTTATGATAGAAAAGAAAGATACTACTTTAGAGAAAACGGTATTAATAGGCGTTATTACTAGAGCACAAGATGAAGATAAATCTAAAGAATATTTAGATGAGCTTGAATTCTTAACTTATACAGCAGGAGGAGAAGTTATTAAACGATTCACTCAAAAAATGGATATGCCTAATCCTAAAACGTTTATTGGCACAGGGAAAATACAAGATGTAGGACGGTTTATTAAAGAAAATGAAATTGGAACAGCTATTTTTGATGACGAATTATCTCCAGCCCAAGAACGAAATATTAGTAAAATTCTTGAATGTAAAGTTTTGGACAGAACGAATTTAATACTGGATATTTTTGCACAACGCGCACGAACCAGTTATGCAAGAACTCAAGTAGAATTGGCACAATGCGAATACTTATTACCACGATTAAAAGGAATGTGGACGCATCTCGAAAGGCAAAAAGGTGGAATAGGAATGCGTGGTCCTGGAGAAACCGAAATAGAAACTGATAGACGTATTGTAAGAGACAAAATCGCCTTATTAAAAACAAAGATTAAAAACATTGACAAGCAAATGGCTGTGCAGCGAGGTAATCGTGGTAAAATGGTTCGTGTGGCTTTGGTTGGTTACACTAATGTCGGAAAATCTACTTTAATGAATGTAATAAGTAAAAGCAAAGTCTTTGCCGAGAACAAGCTTTTCGCGACTTTAGATACCACAGTAAGAAAAGTAGTTATTAAAAACTTACCTTTTTTAATGAGTGATACTGTTGGATTTATTAGAAAATTACCTACACAACTTGTAGAATCTTTTAAAAGTACTTTAGTCGAAGTTCGTGAAGCCGATTTATTATTACACATTGTAGATATTGCACATCCAAATTTTGAAGAACATATTGAATCTGTAAATAAAACATTAGGCGAGATTAATGGTGCAGAAAAACCAACCATTATGGTTTTTAATAAAATTGATGCTTATAAACCAGAACCTTTTGATGATGAGGATTTAATAGCAGTAAGAACCAAAGCAAATTACACATTACAAGAATGGAAAAACACTTGGATGAGTAAAATAGGAAATAATGCATTATTCATATCTGCTTTAAAAAAGGAAAACCTTGATGATTTTAAAAAACGAGTTTATGATGAAGTGCGGCAAATGCATATTACACGTTTTCCGTATAATCATCTTTTGTATCCAGATTATGATGAATATTAGATATAATAATTATTATTTTTTAAAATGAATAACTTAAACCAAACACCCAATAGCTTTGTAAATCATTATCAACAGTATCAAAAGTAACATCAACATCACCTAGAGTATTTAGAGCATAATTAAGTGCTTCTTGTTTATTATTTCGCAACCCAAAATCAAAACCAACACCAATCATTTTCCATAGCGTATAGCCAAAAGAGTTTGTCCAAGTCCAATTAGAAAGATTAGAACTTTTATAGCTTTGAAACATAGAAAGGTTAGTTTTAAAGTTTATAGCACCTATTTTTTTGGTATAATCTGCAAGTATTTTTGTTCCTAAAGAGGATTCGAAAGCTGTATCGTTATCACTAAACACAAAGTTGTAGTTTAAGGGATGAATAACAAATACTAAATCGGTTATTGGCGTCCATGTAACACCAACTCCTAAATCTAAATACCCAGGATTATTAAAATTATCTAATAATGTAGTTCTATATTCTGCAAGGGTAGATATTGCAAATTTATCACTTAACTTGCGCCCATATAATGAGGTGATATTAAACACATCAGTTGTTGGGTTAAAATTTTCATCATCATCAGGATTATTTTTGTTATCTAATTTTACCCAGTTTAAATTAAGAGTTGCGGCATTTCGCCAAAAGAATTTATCTTGTAAAAGATTCGCATTTGCATTTACAGTAAATCCAATATTTCCTGAAGAATTATTAGGTACTCCTTGAGAATACCAATTATTAAAATTAGATAAAATACCACCAATTGTTCCAAAGGCTCTGATTTTCCATCCTGGGAAGGCATCAATTTTTCCTTGTAATGCATTTACTCTAGATTGAATTGCAGATATAGAATCTTTTTTAGTTGCTTGTTCTGCTTTTAGCTCTTCTAATGTTTGAGCATTAATTGAAAAGAGTGAATTAAAAAATATAATTATAAGTAAAACTTTTTTCATGAGATTTGTTTAGGGTTTTAAAATGAATGTAACTTTAGCTTTTGTAATACTTTGAATTTTAGCTGTATAAAAATAAGAATTTATTTACTTTTTTTATATAAAGGAACCGAAGAACAAGCTTCGCCAAACATTATAGATTTGGCAACTGGCATAAGTTTAGAAGTTAGTAAAATGTAAGCATTTTTTGGCACAGGTTTATTAGTGCAACCTTTTATAATAACAGGCTTATCTTTATATTCTGAAACATCTAAATTTGTAATAATATCTTGATAGATTGAAGTTTCTAGGGTTTCCAGATTTCCAACAAACACTTTTTTTACAAATGGAGTTAAGTATGTTGTAAGTAGCATGTATGCCCAACTCGGAATGATAGCATCTGTAGAGCAAGTAAGTGAAATATAATTGTCACGATATTGTGACCAATCATGTGCTTTTACTTTTTGTCTAAAGTCTTTTTCGCGCAAAACTAAACCTTCAAAAAGCCAATCTTTAATATCAAAAAGGGAGCGTTTCCCTTCTGGATAATAATCCTCAAGATTTATAGTTATTAATTTGCTGTTTGCAACACGGTTTATTATTTCTTTCTGCATTTTGTATAAAGACCTTTCGAATGCGCTCAAGGTAATATTTAAATTATTTTTACTGTTGACTGAATACTGCTTACTAATTTACAGCATTCCCAGTTCTAATTTAGCTTCTTCGCTCATTAAGTCCTGACTCCAAGGCGGATCGAAAGTAATTTCTACTTCGGCACTTTTAACTTCGTTTATCGATCTTATTTTTTCTTCAACTTCCAACGGAAGCGTTTCTGCAACAGGACAATTTGGTGTTGTTAAAGTCATGAGGATTTTTACATCATAATCTTCGTTTACAAAAACATCATATATTAATCCTAATTCGTAAACATCTACAGGGATTTCGGGATCGAAAATTGTTTTTATTACACGCACTATTTTTTCTCCCAATGCTTGTGTGTCTATAGTATTATTCATCTTAATTAAGTTGTGTTTGGTATGCTATTGCATACATTTTTAGTTGTTTTATCATACTTACCAATCCGTTTGCACGAGTTGGAGATAAATGTTCTTTTAAACCAATTTTGTCAATAAAACCAGTATCTGCCTCTATAATATCTTTTGGTTGCTGATTGGAGAATACCCTTATTAAAATAGCTATAATCCCTTTAGTAATAATAGCATCACTATCTGCTGTAAATATTATTTTACCATCTTCCATTTTTGCATGAACCCAAACCTTACTTTGGCATCCTTTAATGATATTGTCTTCGGTTTTGTATTGGTCGTCTATTAGTGGTAAAGACTTACCAAGATCGATCATATATTCGTAACGTTGCATCCAATCGTCAAACATTGTAAACTCATCAATAATCTCGTTTTGTATGTCTTTTATGTTCACGTTTTCAATTTTAAGCAAAAATACAATAAGAATTATTGCTATTCAATGTTTTCAGACAGACTTAAAATATCTTTAACAAGTGCTTCTATTTCTTTTGCAGGATTTCCATGATCAAAAGGTGGTACATCATAGGTAGCTCCTTTATAAATCACTTTTAAATCAGCAATGTCGGCACCATCGTATAATCTTGCTTGAGAAGGAGCTTTTAGGGTAGGTAAATTTTTAAGGTTAATAGTTTTAAACAGATTAACGATGTTATTCCACTCTTCGTTACTACAAGGTTTTGGTATCATTTTAGAGTCTCTGCCTTTTTGAACCGAAATGGTTTTATTTGTAATTAGTATCCTTTTGTAAGTTCCTCCTCTTGAGAATGTTGAGTACTCAAGAACCATATCATTATTAACACTTTCAATGCTTTCTTTTTGAGCTGTTAACAAATTTTCTTCTCCGTTTTTAAGCGTTAATTCATCCTCTTCTAATGAAAATGAATTTGCTTTAGATAAACATTCTAACATTAAATTTTCTATTCTTGGGGTTTTAGTACAAGCCATTTTGGTAGTGATTAATTGGCTAAAAGCAATAGAATCTTCTTTTATAGTATAAGTTCCTGCAAAATGATTACAACCAGAAAATCCAGAAACACTCTTAGAATTTTCATCAAAAACCAATGTTAGATGTAAAGACTTAATGTTGTTCTCTTTTAAGAATGTTACATAATATGTTCCAGAAGGTTGTTGTGTTTGGGTTACATTGTTTTCTTTGATATTATTTACAGAATCTGTTGTTATAGGTGTTTTGTTTTTATCACATTCTTTGCTCATAAAAACGATGGCTAATAAACTGATTAAATATTTCATCTTAATATGTTTTAGACTTAAATGATATACAAAAAGGAAGCCAAAAATTTATGACAACATTGTTTTAGCTTTTTTAACAGCTTCTACTAAAGCATCAATTTCTTCTTTTGTATTATAAAATGAAAACGAAGCTCTAACTGTTCCTGGAATGTCATAGAAATCCATAATAGGTTGAGCACAATGATGTCCTGTTCTTACTGCAATTCCTAATTTATCGACGATAGTTCCTATATCGTATGGATGAATACCTTCAATATTAAATGAAATAACAGACGTTTTATTTTTTGAAGTTCCATAAATTTTTAAGCCTTCTATCTCCAAAAGTTTTTTGGTTGCATAATTAAGCAGCTTGTTTTCATACGAAGCAATAGCATCAAACCCAATAGCATTCATGTAATCTATTGCTACTCCAAAGGCAATGCCACCACAAATATTTGGTGTTCCTGCTTCAAATTTATAAGGTAAATCAGCGTAGGTGGTTTTTTTAAAAGTGACTTCTTCAATCATTTCTCCTCCACCTTGATAAGGTGGTAATTTGTTGAGCCATCTGGACTTTCCGTAGAGCATTCCAATGCCTGTTGGACCACACATTTTATGCGCTGAAGCAACATAAAAATCTACATCTAATGCTTGTACATCTGGTGTTATGTGTGGACATGCTTGTGCGCCATCTACTAAAACTGCTGCACCAACTTTATGTGCCTTGTTAATAATATCTTCAATCGGATTTATGGTTCCAAGAGCATTAGAAATATGATTTACAAAAACCAGCTTGGTGTTTTTTGAAAGTAATTTATCATATTCAGTTATTACCAACTCACCTTCTTGATTCATAGGAATCACTTTAAGAATGGCTCCAGTTTGCTCACATAACATTTGCCAAGGCACAATATTACTATGATGCTCTAAAGCAGAAACTAAAACCTCATCTTCTTGTTTCAAGATAGAAGAAAACCCATTGGCAACTAAATTAATTGCATGTGTGGTGCCAGAAGTTAATATAATTTCGTGACTAGATTTAGCATTAAAATGTGCTTGGATTTTTTGTCTCGCCTGTTCGTAAGCATCAGTTGCTTCCTGACTTAAAGTATGTACTCCACGATGTATATTAGCATTATAATTGCTGTAATAATTTACAATGGCATCGATAACTATTTGAGGTGTTTGTGATGTAGCAGCATTATCAAAATAGACTAAAGGCTTCCCATTAACTTTTCGAGATAGTATTGGGAAATCTTTACGAATTTCTTCCACTTTAAAAGTTGTATGTTGATTTATGGATTTCATTATTAAAGGTCAAACCCAATATTTACACCCAATTTATTTGCAATAAGTTTATTGATACGTTGTTTAATTTTAGGAATTTTTACACTTTCTAAAACGTTATTGGCAAAAGCATACATTAACAAGGCTTTGGCTTCTTTTTTTGGAATGCCTCTTGAACGCAAATAAAACAGTGCATTTTCGTCTAATTGTCCAATAGTACAACCATGAGAACATTTTACATCGTCGGCAAAAATTTCCAGTTGAGGTTTTGTGTTTATTATTGCTTTATCATTAAGTAAAATATTGTTATTGGCTTGAAAAGCATTGGTTTTTTGTGCTTCTTTTTCAACTACAACTTTTCCGTTAAAAACACCAACAGCATTATCTCCAAAAATACCTTTGTAATCCTGATGGCTTTCGCAATTTGGCTCAATATGTTGTACCAAGGTATTATGATCTACATGTTGTTTATCTCCTACGATTGTAATTCCTTTTAGAACAGAATTAATACGTTCGCCATGTTGAAAAAACTTAAGATTATTACGTGTTAATTTACCTCCAAAAGAAAAAGTATGTACCGAACATATACTTTCTTGTTTTTGCTTAATAAAAGTATTGTCTATTAAAGATGCATTTTGATTATCGTTTTGCACTTTATAATAATCAACTATAGCGCGTTTATTGGTAAATATTTCTGTTACACTATTAGTTAATACTGGATTATTGGTTAAACTTTGATGGCGTTCTATAACTTGTACATGCGAGTTCTCGTCAACAACAATTAAATTACGTGGTTGTAACATTGTTGCGACTTCATTTCCTGTCGAAAAGTGCAAAATTTGAATTGGTTTTTGCACCAATTTATTTTTTGGAATATGGATATATGCACCTTCGCTGGAAAATGCAGTATTTAAGGAAGTTAAACTATCTTTTGTTGCAACTTTATTAAAATAGTTTTCAATTATTAATCGATATTTTGGTTTAGTTAGTGCTGCCGAGGTTAAACAAATATCCATACCATCGTGTGTGGTTTCAGAAAGATGTGAAGAATATTTTCCGTCTATGAAGATAATCTTATAAGAATCTATATCGTGTATAAGATATTTTTTTATATCTCGATATTCTATATCGTTTTCTTGTTTAGGAAAAACGGTATAGTCTTTTTTTAAAATTCGGGTTAGCGATGTGTATTTCCAATCTTCATCTTTTTTTGTAGGAAACCCTTTGTTTTCAAAGGTTTCTATAGCTTTACTTCTAATACCATGTACGAAAGCATCTACATCTACTTGATTTTCGAATGCAAGAAATGATGATATTAATTTTTCTTTTAAGTCCATTTTTTTTGAATCTTCAGTCTTCAGTCTTTAGTTTTCAGTCAAAAACTGCTTACTTCAAACTGTGGGCTGTTTACTTTTTTTATGCGTCCACTTTTTCTTTAATCCAATCATAACCTTTTTCTTCAAGCTCATGTGCCAATTCTTTTGTACCGGATTTTACTATTCTTCCATCATATATAACATGAACAAAATCAGGGACAATATAGTCTAGCAAACGTTGATAATGCGTAATTACGATTACAGCGTTGTTTTTATTTTTCAGTTTATTAACACCATTCGATACAATACGAATCGCATCAATATCTAAACCAGAGTCAGTTTCGTCCAGAATGGCTAACTTTGGTTCTAGTATTGCCATTTGAAAGATTTCGTTACGTTTCTTTTCTCCTCCTGAAAAACCTTCGTTAAGAGAGCGCGACAAGAATTTTCTGTCGATTTCTAAAAGCTCAGATTTTTCTCGAATTAACTTGAGCATTTCACTTGCTGGCATATCTTTTAATCCTTTTGCTTTTCGAGTTTCGTTAATGGCTGTTTTCATGAAATTAGTAACGGAAACTCCTGGAATTTCAACAGGATATTGAAACGACATAAATATCCCTTTATGCGCACGATCTTCAGCAGATAATTCGTCTATATCTTGACCTTCAAAAGTTATCTTGCCTTTCAACACTTCGTAATCTTCTTTGCCAGCAATTACAGCAGCCAATGTGCTTTTCCCAGAGCCATTTGGTCCCATTATAGCATGAACTTCTCCAGCTTTTACTTCTAGATTCACACCTTTTAAAATGGTCTTATTATCAACACTTGCGTGTAAATTAGTTATCTTTAACATATTATTCTTTTCCTACTTTAATAACGTCGTTGTCTTGTGGGGTTGGTTTACTAACGTTTAATATTTCTTTAATCTCTACTCTAAAAGGCCAGCCTTCTTCGCCCTCTGGTTTAGGTGTTATTTTTCCACGAATTTCTACAGGAACCATATCTGTAACCGCTACTTTATATTGTTGAATTTGTTCATTGAGTTCATGCATTTTTTCGTCAATAACAACACCATAAACTTCTCTGTGTGTTTGTAACACTGCAGCATCGGCAAAATAAATAAACTCACCTTTTAAAAGGGTTAGCCCATCATTTTGTTTGGAAGTTTTTTCTGAACCTTCTACAGTAATTATTTCTTTTTCTGTTTTCGAATCGTTTTTACAGCTTATAAATGCTGAAAGAACAAATACTAATAAAATTGTTTTTTTCATTTATTTAATTTTTATCCTACGCTACCTTCTAAACTAATTTCTAATAATTTTTGTGCTTCTACGGCAAACTCCATAGGAAGCTTGTTTAATACATCTTTACTAAATCCGTTTACAATTAAAGCAATAGCTTTTTCGGTATTGATGCCACGCTGATTGCAGTAAAAGATTTGGTCTTCACCAATTTTACTGGTTGTGGCTTCGTGCTCTATTTGTGCCGATTTATTTTTAACTTCTATATATGGAAAGGTATGTGCACCACATTCATTTCCCATTAGTAAGCTATCGCATTGTGAAAAATTACGCGCATTTTTTGCACGAGAATGTATTTGTACCAATCCTCTATAACTATTTTGTGATTTTCCAGCTGAAATGCCTTTACTAATAATTGTTGATTTGGTGTTTTTTCCCAAATGAATCATTTTAGTTCCAGTATCAGCCTGCTGGTAATTATTTGTCACAGCAATTGAATAAAACTCACCAACCGAATTATCGCCTTTTAAGATGCAACTAGGATATTTCCAGGTTATAGAACTTCCAGTTTCTACTTGTGTCCAAGAGATTTTTGCATTGTTTTCGCACAAACCACGTTTGGTTACAAAATTATAAACACCACCTTTGCCTTCAGCATTTCCAGGATACCAATTTTGTACTGTACTATATTTAATTTCGGCTTCGTCAAGCGCAATAAGTTCTACAACTGCAGCGTGTAATTGGTTTTCATCACGACTTGGAGCAGTACAACCTTCGAGGTAACTTACATAACTACCTTTGTCTGCAATTACAAGTGTACGTTCAAATTGTCCTGTTCCTGCTTGATTAATTCTGAAGTATGTAGATAATTCCATTGGGCATTTTACGCCTTTTGGGATATAACAAAAAGAACCATCGGTGAAAACAGCTGAATTTAATGCTGCATAAAAGTTATCTTTTTGTGGTACAATGGTTCCAATGTATTTTTTAACTAATTCAGGATGTTTCTGAATAGCTTCTGAAATAGGACAGAAAATAATACCTCTTTCGCTTAATGTTTTCTTAAATGTTGTAGCAACAGAAACGGAATCAATTACAATATCAACTGCAACTCCAGTTAATTTTTTTTGTTCGTTTATAGAAATTCCTAATTTTTTAAAAGTTTCTAAAAGTTCAGGATCTACATCGTCTAAAGTTTTATTCGGATCTGCCTTTTTAGGCGCAGAATAGTAAGAAATGTCTTGAAAGTCTGGTTTTTTGTAGGTTACATTTGCCCATTCAGGTTCTTTCATTTGTTCCCAAATAGCAAAAGCTTCCAATCGCCAATTGGTCATCCATTGTGGTTCGTTTTTCTTTTTAGAAATCGCTCGAACAATACCTTCATTTAATCCTTTTGGAAATGTATCTGACTCAATATCTGTATAAAAACCATATTCGTATTCTTTGGTTTCAAGCTCTTTCTTTAAGTCATCTTCGTTGTACTTCATATTCAAAGTTTAATGCTCATTATTCAAAGTTCTACTTTTGATAATTTTTGTACTTGCTCCCTTTAAAATCACTTTTAGATAAATAATTTATAAATGCTCCAATCTTTCTGCTTATTTCTAAGGTTTGTGTTTGTAATAATTCAAACTCTTCTTTGGAAGCATAACTCTTATCATAGACTCTGTAAAGTTGAGACCATGTTTCTCCACAAGAAGCTTTAGAAATTGATAAAAATTGTATAAACTCCTTATTACCATTTCGTTCAAAACCTTCAGCAAGATTATCCATTACAGAACCAGATGAACCATCTATTTGGTTATAAAGTCTGTAATCTTTTCTTAAATCAGTTTTTATAGCAAGGTTGTAGATATCGTTACAAAGGATTCTAGACAGTTTCCAAATCTCTAAATCTTCAAATTGTTTTATACTTGCCATAGCCTTGAATTTTAAACCTTAAACATAGAATTTATAGTGAAAACGACTCTCCACAACCACAAGTGCGATTGGCGTTTGGATTGTTAAACACAAATCCAGATCCATTTAGCCCTCCAGAGTATTCTAAAGTTGTTCCTATTAAGTACAAAAAGCTTTTCTTGTCAACAATAATTTTAACGCCATTATCTTCAAACACTTTATCTTCTTCTTCCTTCTGTTTATCAAATTTTAAATCGTAAGATAAACCAGAGCAACCACCACTTTTAACTCCAACTCTAACAAAGTCGTTGGTATGGTTGTAACCTTCATCCTGCATAAGTTCGATAACTTTCTTCTTGGCTGTTTCTGAAACTTTAATCATAAATTATTATATAGATTAATTCTAAATAGAGTGCAAATATACAATATTAGTAGTGTTTTACCACACTACCTAACATTATATTAATTAATGGTTTGATAAGATTTTTTTATTGAAAAGAGGATTGAACTTATTTTCTCTTTTTTCTAATTTGTGCTTTGGCGTATAATAAATAACCCTCTTTCAATATCGCTAATAATAATACTGCCACTTGGGAAATAAGGATATACGTTCCAAGCACCATTGAAACTAGTATTATTGTTTTGAGGATAAGTGTCAAAAAAACCAACCTCATTAATAGAACCACTTTCTATATTTGTAATGTCAAGTATTCTTACACCAGCTGTGTAATTAGCCATAAAGAGTTGATTTTGTTTAGTGTAAACATTGTGATCTATGGCAGAAGTAGGGCCAAAATATTCTGTCTGAAATGATGGATTATCTAGATCTGTAAAATCAAAAAATAAGGTTCTTGTTGATGCTACTGATAAATTGAGTTCATCCAGTTCATCACCTACTATAAAATAATTCAAGTCTTCAGTAAACCAACCCTGGTGAGTAAACCCAAGATTATTATAGCTTATGGCAGAAATGTGTACAGGATTGTTTTTATCGGTTACATCAACAATAACAACTTCATTTTCGTTACTTCCAATATATATTTCACGTCCTGAATAATCGTTATCAGGACCATTATAAGTAACCACTTGCGCATCGTGTGAGTCGTCATCGGCAGAATAACCTCCAGCTGCAACAGGATTTGTTGGATTTTGAATATTGACAAAATGAGGACCACCACTAAAAGTTGAAGTACCAACAACATATGCATAACCACTATCTTCATTAATTACAATATTATGAGCACTACCAAATTCGGTGTAATTTGCATCAGCACTAAATGTTTCCGGAAAAGTTGTTACATCTCTTAAACGCGTTAAATCAAATATTTGCATACCATGATTACCTGCAAAATCTGCAACAACATATGCATAGTCTTGATAAACTTTTACATCTCGCCAAGGACTATTTATTGTAGCAGTAGGTAATGTTCCAATTAGTACAGGTGCATTAGGTATCGAAATATCAACAAAAGCTGTTCCTGTAGATGTACAAACCAGAGCATATTCTTTTTGTGTAATAGGATCTACCCAGCCCCAAGAATCATTACCTGCTGCTCCAGGACCTCCCAAATCAGCTATTGGTATATGTGCCATTAGATCGTAATCTCTACAAGGATAAATATCTGCAAAACCGTTTTCGCATCTAAACTGTGGAGTGAAAGCAATTAAATCGTCACAAACATCTCCAATTCCATCATTGTCAATATCTGCTTGGTCTTGATTTTCTACTAAAGGGCAATTATCATTTACATCTAGAACACTATCGCTGTCATCGTCATCATCACAAACATCTCCAATACCATCTCCATCTGTATCAAATTGATCTAAATTAGCAATATTTACACAATTGTCATTAATATCTAAAATTGAATCTCCATCTGTATCAGTGTTAATATTATTCAAGTCTAGTGTTTCATTCGAACAATTTATTATAAAAGCACAAACTATGAATATAGAAATGGCTCTTAACAGTAGGTTAAAATTTTTCATATAAAACTTTTTTTATTGCAATTTAATATTTATTTATTGGCAAAACTCAAAAAGGATATTATTTTTGCAACATGATAGAGGACAAAAGCCAAGAACGTACACCATTAAGCGATTTAGGAGAATTTGCGCTCATAGATCACCTTACAAAAAGCTTAAAAATAAAACATAAATCAACGATAAAAGGAATTGGTGATGATGCTGCAGTCATAGAATGTAAAACAAAACAAATTGTGATTACAACAGATTTGTTAGTTGAAGGTGTTCATTTTGATTTGAGTTATATGCCGTTAAAACATTTAGGATATAAAGCGGTTATTGTAAACCTATCTGATGTGTATGCAATGAATGCTACTGCCACTCAAATTACTGTTTCTATTGCAGTTTCCAATAGATTTCCTTTAGAGGCTCTTGAAGAATTATATGCTGGAATCGAAACTGCTGCAAATATTTATAACGTGGATGTTGTTGGAGGAGACACAACATCTTCAACTTCTGGATTATTAATTTCGGTTACTGCTATTGGAGAAGTAAATAAAGAGGATGTGGTTTATAGAAATGGAGCTAAACCTAACGATTTACTTGTTGTTACAGGAGATTTAGGAGCTGCGTATTTAGGATTGCAAGTATTAGAACGCGAAAAAGAAGTGTTTAAAGTAAACCCTAAAAACCAACCAGATTTAGATCAGTATTCATACATAATAGAACGCCAATTAAAACCTGAAGCAAGAAAAGATATTGTTAAGCTTCTTAAAGAGTTAGAAGTTAAGCCAACGGCAATGATTGATATAAGCGATGGGTTGTCTTCAGAAATTATGCATTTATGTAAGCAAAGTAAATTAGGCTGCGATTTGTATGAAAACAAAATACCATTAGACCCTCAAGTAATTTCTACTTGCGAAGAGTTTAAAATAGATAGTACAACAATCGCTTTAAATGGAGGAGAGGATTATGAATTATTAATGACAATAGCTCAAGAAGATTATCCAAAAATTAAAGCAAATCCTAATTTAACAGTTATTGGTTATATGACAGAAGAAAATTCAGGCATGCATCTTGTTACTAGAGCTGAAACTAAAATTCCAATTACTGCACAAGGTTGGAATGCACTTAACGATCAAGAATAAGTGATTTTCGTTTAAGCCTATTACAATGTATTCTTTCTAAAACAGAATTGATTTCTTTATGCTTTGGAGTTAAAATGGTTAATTTCCCATTACCATTTGTTGTAACTTGTTGGTTGCATTGTTTGCAAGTGTACTCTTTAACATGAAAAGTAACTTTTTTAGTTACAACATAATTATGACCAAACAAGGAACAGTAAAAATGTTTCATATATCTCTAAATGTTTTAAGGGCATTAAATATATGAAAATACTTTTACACGATTGTTTTACAGTCGTAACAAATCGATTAAGAGGCAATTTTTTGGTTTAAACGCATCATTCTTTTTGAATGGACTCGTTCTAAAAGGGAATTTATCTCTCTAAAGGTTGGTGTTAGCTCGGTTAAACATCCATTGCTATTTGTAGTTAATTGTTTTTTGCAGCATTTACATGTGTATTCTTTAACATGTTTAGTTACTTTTTTTGTAACATTATATTGATGCCCAAAAACAGTACAATACAATTTTGAAAATGATCCTGTGGTTGAAGTAGTTGCTTTCATAAGTAGGTGGAGTTAAGTAGTAGTAAACATAAAAATAAATAAACAAAAAACGTCAAAATGTCTTATATTTTCGATGAAATACTATATATTATAAGTAAATACTTACAATTATTAAATATTTCTTATGCATTAGGGATATTTCTAAAATTCTAAAAGAGCATTTTTAGTTTGTTTTATTTATATAAGTCATTTTTAATTTATCTTCGGAAAGTTAATTTTTATAAAAATGAATAAAACTAAAGAAACATTCGTATTCGGTTTTGCATTATTTGCTGCTTTTTTTGGTGCAGGTAATTTGATTCTTCCACCATTCTTAGGATTTAATTCTGGATCAGATTGGTGGTTAGTTGCTTTAGGTTTTATAATATCTGCAACGTTAATTCCTTTATTGGCACTTTTTGCACATGCCAGATTACAAGGTACCATGTTAGACTTTGGGAATAAAGTATCACCATTATTTAGTTTAATTTTTTGCGTTTGTGTATATGCAATAGTCATTGCTTTACCTTGTCCACGAACTGCTGCTGTAACTCACGAAATGGCAATACAACCATTTTTTGGTTCAAGTTCCTTATTAACAAGCAGTATTTATTTTGGATTAGCTTTTTTGTTTGTTATGAATAGAAATAATGTATTACAAATACTTGGTAAATATCTTACTCCTTTTATTGTGTTAATCTTGTTGACTATTATAGTAGTTGGTATTTTTTCGCCTGTAGGAGCAATGAATCCTACCACATTCCAGTCACCAATTATTAGCGGATTATTAGAAGGCTATCAAACCTATGATGCTTTAGCAGGATTACTTACTGGAGGTATAGTAATTATTTCAATCAACAAACTAAAAATAAATATTTCTTCTGAAGAGAAAAAAATCATGATTGCTAAATCAGGATTTATTGCCATGTTAGGATTATTTTTAATATATGCTGGACTAATAGCTGTAGGTGCATTATATAATTCTCAATTTGGAAGTGATATTACCAGAACAGAATTACTTTCAGGATTATCCCTAAAAACATTAGGAAATGTTGGCACTACCTTTTTAAGTGTATTAGTTGCATTGGCCTGTTTTTCAACAGCAGTTGCGATAATTGTTGGCACAGCCGATTTTTTTAAAGGACTGTTTAACAACTCTAAAAAAGCATATCTTATTACAGCAATTGTATCCTGTTTGCTAGGTGTTTTGGTTGGACAAATGGATGTTCACTATATCATTGATGTCGCATTACCAGTATTAATGTTTATTTATCCTATAACTATCGTATTAATTTTACTGAATGTAATTCCAGAGAAATTTGCTTCAAAAATAGTATTTAGAGCAGTAGTTTTAGTAGCTTTTGTTTTTAGCATTCCAGACTTTTTAAGTTTTTTAATTCCAGCTAAAAATTTGCAAAGTATAATAGATTGGATTCCATTTGCACAACATAATTTGGGTTGGGTTTTGCCAGCTTTGGTAGCTTTTATAATTGTTAATTTGATAAATAGAAAAAAGCATGAATAAATTAGTCATTGTTGGTAACGGTTTTGATTTAGCACATGGATTGCCCACTTCTTATAATGATTTTATAGATGATTTTTGGAAATGTCTTAAAGAAAATTATGAAAAAGAAGAAATCAAATTAGTTGTTGACATTAATCCAAGTTATTATCGGTTTTTTGATTATAATCCAATAGGCAATTACAAAGATATAGTTAAAAATTTAAAAGAGTATAGTAAAGAATATGACTACTTTTATGATGAAAAAAATAATGTATGTTTTACAGCAAGGGGTAGGAGTATACCTATTTTTAAATTTGAAAACGATTTTTTCAAACAAATTAACATTAATGAATCTATCAATGATTGGGTTGACATTGAGAATGAGTATTATAAAAAACTAAAGAGGATTGTAAAATCAGAGAGTTTAACTATTCCTAGAGATGAAGAACAATGGTTAAGAAAACAAAAAGAAGAAGTAAGAAAATTAAATAAAGAATTTGAACAAGTAAAAAATCTTCTTGAAAACTATTTATATGAAAAAATTGATGGTAAGTATGACTTTAAAACATTACCAACTAATTCTCATGAGTTAACTAATTACTTTTCAATTAAACCAAAATATTTAGAAAAAACTCCAAATAGAACAAATTATTTAATGGAATTCCCTAATGAAGATAGGTTAGAGTTAATAAAAAATGATAATGAATTAATTGAGGCAGAAAAAAATAATAAACTTACTAAAGCTGTAATGAGTGATTTTTTTTCTGCAGATAGTCTATTTTTAAATTTCAATTATACAAGTTCTATTGAACCTTATTTAAACCTCTTTAATAAAAGTGATTTTTCAAAAACTTATGGAAGATGTTTTGAATTAAAAATTCATGGAACAATCAAAGATCCTGACAATTTAATAAATTTTGGTTTTGGAGATGAAATGGATGATGACTATAAAAAGATTGAAAATATTGGTGAAAATGAATATTTAAGAAATTTTAAATCATTCAAATATCTTGATAACATGAACTATAAAAACTTATTGAACTTTATTGAGACAAAGAAATTTCAAGTTTATATATTAGGACATTCTTGTGGATTATCCGATAGAACTTTATTGAATACTATATTTGAACACAATAATTGTAGGTCTATAAAAATATTTTATCATTTAAAAGATGATGGAACAGATAACTTCACTGATATAGTTCAAAACATTTCGAGACATTTTAAAAACAAGGAAACGATGAGAAAAAAAATAGTTAATAAAAAATTATCAATTCCTCTTCCTCAAAATTCTGAATTTGTCAAAAGAAACTAAAACAAGTTTTATGATTAATTCATCAAATCCTCAATCTCTTCAATTTCTATTGGAATATTTTTCATCAAGTTAAAAGGTTCTCCTTGCGTTTGTATCACTACATCGTCTTCTAAACGAATTCCAAAACCTTCTTCAGGAATATAAATTCCTGGTTCTACTGTAAACACCATATTGGCTTGCATAGGCTCGGTTAATATGCCATAATCATGTGTGTCTAATCCCATATGATGCGAAGTGCCATGCATAAAATATTTTTTATAAGCTGGTAAATCTTTGTTTTCGTTTTGCACATCAGCTTTATCAAGTAATCCTAAACCAAGTAACTCCGAAGTCATAAGTTTACCAACTTCTACATGATAATCTGCCCAAACTGTTTCAGGAATTAATAGTTTGGACGCTTCATTTTTTACACGTAAAACGGCATTGTAAACTGCTTTTTGTCTGTCAGTAAAACGTCCTGAAACAGGAATGGTACGCGTCATGTCACTTGAGTAATTTGCATATTCGGCACCAACATCCATAAGTATTAAATCTCCTGTTTTACATTGCTGATTATTCTCGAGATAATGCAACACATTGGCATTATTACCGGAAGCTATTATTGATGTATAGGCAAAACCTTTAGATCTATTATTTAAGAATTCATGCATAAATTCGGCTTCAATATTGTATTCCCAAACATTGGGTTTTACAAAATTTAAAACACGACGAAATCCTTTTTCGGTAATATTACAAGCTTGTTGAATTAAGTCTATTTCTATTTGGTCTTTAACAGAACGAAGCCGTTGTAATATTGGATTGCTTTTAGCAACATTATGTGCAGGATATTTATCTTTAAGCCATTTTGTAAAACGATCTTCGCGAGTTTCAGTTTCTACTGAAGCTCTGTAATGTTCATTAGTATTAATATAAACAGTATCACATTGTGTCATGATTTCGAACATGATTTTCTCCATATCCTGAAGCCAAAACACCGTTTTAATTCCAGATGTTTCAAACGCTTTTTCCTTTGTTAGTTTTTCGCCTTCCCAAACTGCTATATGTTCGTTAGTTTCTTTTAAGAATAAAATTTCACGATGTTTCTTTTTTGGACAATCAGGGAACAACACCAACACGCTTTCTTCTTGGTCAACTCCACTTAAATAAAAGATGTCTCGATGTTGCTCGAAAGGCATTGTACTATCAGCACTTATTGGATAGATATCGTTAGAATTAAAAACAGCTAAACTGTTCGATTTCATTTGAGTTATAAAATTCTTTCGGTTTTTTATGAATAAAAAATTGTCTATTGGATAGTATTTCATTTTAAAATTTTGGCCAGATAAAATTAAACAAACAAACTAAATAAATGCAGAATTTTTACTATTTTTGAGTAAAACACTAAATATTATGAAAAAAATTACTAGTATTAATTTCGTTTTAATTTTATTATTTTACTTATCAAGTTTTGAGAATTTATCTGCTCAAGTTGGACTTGTGGAAATTTCACTACAGAAACAAATTGAAGCCTCTAGTTTAGTTGTAGAAGGGAAAGTAATCTCTAAACAATCGTTTTGGGATGCAAACCATCA
>Ga0164320_10000011_pt1 | contig 50622 bp, 53 predicted proteins | sample GuaBasSediGuay11_FD_113736 | JGI IMG/M metagenome (GOLD analysis project Ga0164320, IMG submission 113736) | Subseafloor sediment microbial communities from Guaymas Basin, Gulf of California, Mexico - Guay11, Core 4567-28, 0-3 cm | ecosystem: Environmental > Aquatic > Marine > Hydrothermal...
AAGTATCTTCAGGAGATCCCATTTTCATCGATTGCAAGTCTGCTTGCAAATGTGTTTTAACGTCATTCCATTTGCTTTTAGGAATATAAGCTCTTGATGCAGCACTACATTTTTGTCCTTGATATTCAAACGATCCACGAGTTAAAGCTGTTGCTACTTGTTTTGCATTTGCCGATGGATGCATCCAAACAAAATCTTTGCCACCAGTTTCGCCTACAATTCTTGGGTACGATATGTATTTTCCCTGATTTACATTTTTGCCAATCTGCTCCCAAAAACTATTAAAAACTCCAGTAGATCCTGTAAAATGGATTCCAGAAAAATGTTTACTGTCTAACAATACTTCGGTAATCGTTGCAGAGTTTCCGGTAATCATATTAATTACTCCATCAGGCAGTCCTGCTTCTTTAAATAATTCCATAATTATTTGTGCAGAATAGACTTGCGTACGAGCAGGTTTCCAAACAACCACATTGCCCATCATTGCAGGAGCTGCTGGTAAATTTCCAGCGATTGATGTAAAATTAAATGGCGTTATGGCATATACAAATCCTTCTAAAGCTCGATACTCCATTCTGTTCCAAATTCCTGAAGAAGAAATAGGTTGGTTTGCATATATTTCGGTCATGAATTCCACATTAAACCTAAAGAAATCTATCAATTCACAAGCAGCATCAATTTCTGCTTGAAATACATTTTTTGATTGTGCAATCATTGTGGCAGCATTCAGTCTTGCTCTATAAGGACCTACTAATAATTCAGCACATTTTAAAAATATGGCAGCACGATCTTGCCAAGGTGTTGCAGCCCATTTTTTTCTTGCGTCCAATGCAGTAGTTACAGCGTCTTCTATATGTACTTTTTCTGCTAAATGATAATTACCAACAGTATGCTTATGATCGTGAGGCGGATGAATGGAAACCGTATTTCCTGTTCTTATTTCTTTACCATTAATATAAAAAGGAATGTCAACGGTTTCATTGTACATTTTTTTATAAGTCGCTAGTAACTCATTTCGTTCTGGACTGTTTGGTGCATACGATTTTACAGGTTCGTTAACTGCTTTTGGTACATTATAAAATCCTGTTGCCATGATTTATTTTGTTTATTGATTTATTGAATTTTGAGTTCATCTTCACAAAATGTTATGTGAATAAATGATTGCAAACTTACAACTTTTTTGATGATTTTTTATTTGAAGGATTACAAAAACTACCATAAAATATTGCTTATTTTTTGTAAGTTGCCAAATAGTTTTAAGACTACTTTTTTTATGTGTACAGTAACTATAATTCCGAAAGGGAATAACGATTTTATATTAACATCCAATAGAGATGAAGCTCCAAACAGAACTTCACTTGCGCCAGATATTTATACAATTAAAGGAACAAAAATGATGTTTCCTAAAGATGAACTTGCTGGAGGCACTTGGATTGGAGTGAGTGAGAAAAACAGATTAATTTGTTTGTTGAATGGAGGATTTACTTGTCATGAGCGAAAAGCGGATTATAGAATGAGTCGTGGTGTAGTTGTTAACGATTTATTAGCTTCTGAAGATGTAGTAGCTTCAATTGAAGATTATAATCTTAATGATATAGAACCGTTTACATTGGTAATTGTTGATTGGAATGTTAGTTTGAAGCTTTTTGAATTGGTTTGGGATGGTCAACAAAAACATTTTAAAGTATTACCTCTTGAACCTAAAATTTGGTCATCTTCTACATTGTATTCCCAAGTTATGAAAAAAGAACGTTTACAGTGGTTTGAAGATTTTAAAATTGCCAACGAATTACATTCTGCTTCTTTGTTGAATTTTCATAAAACCGCTGGAAATGGAAATGCAGATTATGGAGTTGTAATGGATCGTCATTTTGTAAAAACAACGAGCATCACTCAAGTAGAAAAAATTGAGGATGTTGTAAAAATGCGATTTAATAACCTTCAAAGTAATACTGCCTCAGTAAAAACATTTAAACTTCAGCAAACTGTAAATGAATAGCTCTGGATTTATAATAGCATTGGCATATCCTGAAACTGTTGTTAGAGTTTCAAACGAATGGTTTTCTCCGTTTTTAAGATTTATGGGTATTGGTAAAAAACACTATGTTAAAGCTGGTCATGCTGGTTTGGTGCTTATTGATAAAGAAACAGGAATATTAGAGTATCATGATTTTGGTCGTTATATCACAACGCAATCTACAGGAAGAGTAAGAGGAAAAGACACAGATAACGAATTGGATTTTTTGCTTAAAGCACAGATTGAAGAAGGGAAAATTAAAAATTTAGACGAGATTCTTAAGTTTTTGGCAACTAATCCAAAATTAATTCATGGAGAAGGAAAATTAATTGCTTCAGTTTGCGATGCCATAGATTATGATAAAGCCATAGATTATATAACAACCATGCAGCAACGTCATTTTATTCGCTATGGTGTTTTTATAAAAGGGGCAAGTAATTGTTCCCGTTTTGTAACCACAACTATAATTGCTTCTGTAACTAATGAAAGCATAAAAAAGAAGCTTATTAAATCTACTCGATTTACGCCAAGTACTGTTGGTAATGTTGTTATCGCTAATACTGGAAATTATATTTATGAAGTTTCAGATAAAGGGGAAATATCAAAATTTACATCTTCAGTTAAAAAAGAAAATATAAGATGTTTTCTTGATAGATTAAAAGATTACGAGCCTAGTTTAATAGGGAATCAACTTCCAAAATCTGTTGATGGTGTTCATAAAAAAGCGCAATGGCTTGGAGGTGTTGGAGCAGGAGCTTGGTTTGAATTGCACAAAACAGAAAAAAAAGCAGAATTTAACTATAGAAACATTGCACCTAGTGGACATGTAAATGTGCAAGATGTGTTTGTAGTAAATGATTCAGCATTTAACTACCAAGAAGGCTTTAATTTTGTGCATTACTCAAACTGTAAGTTCTTTCATGTAGAACAAAATGATATGGTATTTAGGTTTGATAGAAAGTTTGCGAATTAATTCATTGCAAAAACTGCACTTAATTTAAAGGTAGGAATGGATACTTTAAACTTTTTTGTGGTAGTAAAATTAACCATATTGTAATGTCCTTGCATAGCACCAAATGGCGACGTTAATAAACAGCCAGAACTGTAAGTATAAGATTCTCCAGGTTTTAACACAGGTTTTTTACCAATAACACCTTCGCCATCAATCACTTCAATGTTATTAAGGGCATCAAGAATTCTCCAGTGTCTTGAATTTAATTGTACCGAATCTTTGCTTTGGTTTTCAATAGTAACTTTATATCCAAAGGCGAAATTCACTTTATAATTTTTATAAAATGTGCCTTCAAAATTTGTTTCGACAGAAATTTTTATTCCTCTTGTTACTTGTTGAACCATGCTACTAATTAATATACAAAAAGTATTGAAATGCTAAAATAGTAAAAATTAGACGCTAACTATTAATTAATAAGATATTTGACGTAAAAAACTGTTAAAAATTTCAATTAATTAGAAATATTAACAGATGAGCCTTCTCCAAATCCAATAATTTTATCGTAACGTGCTCCTAAATCTCTGTAATACACTAACACTTTATAATTGTTTTCGGTTTGGTCAAAATTTCCACTAATTGCGCCTTCTTCTAATTTACCATTTTCATCCACAACAATATATTTATAATTGTAAAACCCTTGTTTCAATTTTAGTTTAGATTCATAATAACCAGATTTTAGATTGAAACTCATTTTAGTAGTTTCATCTATGGCATAATTATTAAAATTACCATACACATGAATACTTTTATTATTAAATAGTTCTGGATGCTGTATTGAAAAATGTATAACAGTATAATCAGCTTCAATTGCTACATTATCTGTATCTAAAGCAGTAATTAAAAAATTACCATTAATATCTGGATTGTAAGTATAAGGCCTGTTTGCTCTTATTATATCTGTAAATAAATAGTTGTGATAGATGTCTTTTAAATCAATAAATTGCACACCAACATTGGCACCTCTTACATCTTTGTTTTCGAAGAATAAAAATTCGTTTCCTGCCCAAAAACTGGATTCTGTATCGTATTTATAAATGAGTTGGCGACCAATAGTATATAATGGCTTTAAAGTTGTAATTGTAGTATTCAAATTATTATTTTGTATAACAACAACTTTAATGGTTTGTTTAGGATTATTGAAATGCATTGAAGGTGAAGAGATGTTAAAATCTACAGATTGCTTTTGTTGTATATACTTTACATCACGAGAACGTTTAATAGCAACACCAACATTGGCAATGTCTTGATAAATCATAAATTTTCGACTAAACATTAATTCTTCATACTCATTATAAATATTTATCATATAATTTCCTGACATTTTTAATCGTGTTTGCTGATTTGGAATTTGTAAAGTATAATGCGAGTAAATTTGATAAGTGTTAAAAGAATTTTCGTAGTTAACAATCCTTAAGTTATCGAATCCTTGAAGATATTCAGACTTCATTAAATTTGAAGAAGTCCAATCAAAATTATAATGTGTTATGGTGTAATAAAAATCGGCTTCATCTCCATTTAAAACATCAAATTCTAAAAGCAAACGTTCCCTCAATTTTAAAATTGGTAATTGGCTTTGGTTAGTATTGCTTTTAAAAGTGATGGTTTTTATATATTCTGGAGGATTTACCTCTTTAACTTGACCAAAAGTTAGCGCTGTAAAACACAAGAATATAAAGAATAGTTGATGCCTAAATTTCATTTAAAAATAGTTTGTGTGTAAAGGTAAACAAATTTTATGCCTAAAAAATGTGTTTAGATAATCTGAAGAATTTAATCATTAGTATTTTTTTTGTCCATACTTCCCTTAAATTCCCTAAAGGGAATCCTCGAGCAATTTATATATTATTTTACTCATTACACTATCTATATTATCAAGAACTTCAGTATTTGTAAATCGCATTTCACTTATTCCAACACCATTTAAGTAGGTGGTTTTTTTATTGTCTTTTTCTTTTTGTTCAGCATTGTTGTGATAACCCCCATCAATTTCTATTGATAATCTTTTCTTGTGGCAATAAAAATCAAGAACAAAAAACTTGATTGGATGTTGTCGTCTAAATTTAAACCCTTCAGGTTTTGTTTTTAAAGTTTCCCATAGCAGTTTTTCTGGTTCAGTCATATCAAATCTTAATTTTGCTGCATTCCTAAAAATTTTAGGAGTAGCTCCATCATGCATTCCAGAGATTTTAAGCCAGTCTTTTTGCATTATATAATTTTTAATAATGGCTTCCCTTTAGGGATTGAGGGTTCATTTATTTTTTATCTCATTTAAAATATCTCTTATTTCAATAAGCGTATTATTAATTTGCTCGTTGCTTGTTTGGGTTTGAGTACTAATAACTCTTTCATTTTGTTTTAATAATTCTCTTTGATGTAATACTTTTTTCTTAAAATCGGAAGCGCCAATAATACCTACTAATTTCATATCACTTCCTTGTGGATTGCTATGTCCTGCGGTTTCGATTTTTAAAATTCGTAAATCGAGATATTTTAATAAAGGATTTTCAATAAATGTTAAATCTTGAATATTTTCTAACGGAATTGTTTTTTCAACTTTAAAGAGCACCCCTTTTTTAAATTCTAAATGCTTAGTAGTTAATTCGCAAGACATGTTTTCGTAATAGCGTTTGCTTATATATTGTCCAAGACCAAGAAGCCAAACAATGAGTATAGGAATTCCTATAACAGTAACTAATAAGAAAAATGCAATTGTAATAAAAATGTATGTTTTAATCTTCGGATTAAATTCTGCTTTTAGCATGAGTTTATTTTCTGAAATCATAATTTATATAATATTTTATACACCATAAAAGTAACGATTTATTTAATGTTATAGAATGCAAATATTTGTATAGCAAAATATAATATTGACATCAAAAAAAAACTGAATTTTACTTATTGAATTTATTTTAAATTATTATGAAAACTGTATTTTAAATTCGTAAATTTGCATCGATTTTTAGATAATTAAATTCAGTAAATATAATATGTCCAACGACATTCGTATTAAAAAAGGTCTAGACATTAAACTTAAAGGTAAAGCCGAAAAAGCAATTGAAAAAGCTATAGTAAGTAACTTCTACACCATTAGACCAGAAGATTTCCACAATGTTATTCCGAAACTTATTGCAAAAGAGGGTTCAAAATTAAAAGCAGGAGAACCTGTATTTTATGATAAATCTAATGAAGCTGTTAAATTTGCATCTCCAGTTTCTGGAGAAATCATTGAAATAGCACGTGGTGAAAAGCGTAAAATAGTAGCGATTAAAATTCAAGCAGATAGAGAGCAAACCTATCATGATAATTGTGAAATTGATGTTGATACTGCATCTTCTGAAGAAATAAAAAGCCAACTTTTAGCATCAGGATGTTGGCCATTTATTAAACAACGTCCTTACGATGTTATTGCTAATCCAGACATTGCGCCAAAATCTATCTTTGTTTCGGCTTATGCAAGTGAACCTTTAGCTGCAGATATGGATTATGTATTGCAAGGTAAAGAAACCGAATTACAAGCTGCAGTTACAGCTTTAGGTAAATTAACAAAAGGGACAGTACATGTTTCGGTTGAGAAGAATTCAAATTCTCCATTAGCTGGTTTATCAGGAACTACATTGCATAAAGTTTCTGGTCCACATCCTTCAGGAAACGTTGGTACACAAATTAATAAAATCGATCCTGTTAATAAAGGCGAAGTAGTTTGGACTGTGAATCCGCAAGATCTTATTATTATTGGAGAGTTATTATTAACTGGTAAATTTAATGCAGAACGCATTATAGCTTTAGCAGGTTCTTCAATTAAAAAGCCAAGATATTTTGTCACTAAAATAGGAAGCGAAGTAGCAACAATGATTTACGATTATGGTATTGAAAAAGAGGCTAATGTTCGTATAATTTCTGGAAATATATTAAGCGGAAAGCAAATTCATCCAGATGGTTATCTTGACTATTATAGTAATACTATTACAGTAATTCCAGAAGGTGACGATTACGAATTCTTAGGTTGGACAACACCTATTTTCAATAAAGTATCAGTTTCAAGAGCATTAACATTTTCTTGGATGCTTCCAAAGAAAAAATTCAATTTAGACACAAACACAAATGGTGAGCGTCGCGCATTTGTAACTACTGGAACTTACGAAGAAGTGTTTCCGTTAGATATTTATCCAATGCAAATTTTAAAATCATGCATGTATAAAGATTTAGACGAAATGGAAGCTTTAGGAATGTACGAAGTTGCACCTGAAGATTTTGCACTTACAGAATTTGTGTGTGTATCTAAACAACCACATCAGGAAATTATACGAAAAGGTTTAGACTTAATGTTAAAAGAAATTGGATAAATTATTCATTGTGCGAAGAGAAATGAAAAATAGTTTTTTTATTCATTGTGCGAAGAGAAATGAAAAATATTAAATAAATGGGTTTAAAAAGAATATTACATAACTTAAAAGAAAAGTATAGAGGCACCAAGATGGAGACAGCGTTTGGCGCACTCCATACCTTTTTGTATTTGCCAAACGAAACCACTCATGGTGGCACTCATATAAAAGTTGCCGATGATTTAAAACGTACAATGAATACAGTGATTATATCACTTATTCCGTGTTTAATCTTTGGGATGTTTAATACTGGTTATCAGCATCATTTAGCATTTGGAGATATTCAAGCAGTAACTGGAGGATTTTTTAGCAGTGAATTCTGGACATTGGCTAATTTTACAGTTGGTTTCTGGAAAATACTCCCTTTAATTATTGTTTCTTATGTTGTAGGATTAGGTATAGAAGTTTTATTTGCTACAATTAAGAAACATGAAGTAGAAGAAGGATACTTGGTAACAGGAATGTTAGTGCCATTAATTGTTCCTATTGATATTCCTCTTTGGATGCTTGCTGTAGCTGTAATATTTGGTGTTGTAATAGGTAAAGAAATATTTGGAGGTACAGGAATGAATATCTTAAATCCTGCCTTAACCATTCGCGCATTTTTATTCTTTGCTTATCCAACTTGGATGAGTGGAGATAAAGTTTGGATAGAAGGTGCAGTAAAAAGAACTCAAGACATTGCAGAAGGCGCGAACCTTGATGCCATTTCGGGTGAAACCATATTAGGAAGTCTAGCGCAAAACAATGATGTTGGGTATTCGGTAATGGATATGTTTTACGGATTTGTTCCAGGTTCAGTTGGCGAAACATCAGCATTACTCATAGTATTAGGAGGTCTGTTTTTAATCTTTACTAAAATAGGAAGCTGGAGAATCATGTTATCATCTGTGATAGGAACATTGGTAATGGGATTAATATTCAATTTTGTTGTGGATTCCGAATGGATTTCTGAAAGCAGTAAATTCTACGGTTTAATGGATACAATGTTTTGGCATCACTTACTTATTGGTGGTTTGGCATTTGGTATTGTATTTATGGCAACCGATCCTGTAACAGCATCGCAAACCAACAGAGGGAAATGGATTTACGGATTTTTTATTGGTTTCATTTCAATAATGATTCGTGTATTTAATCCAGCGTATCCAGAAGGTGTTATGTTAGCTATTTTATTAATGAATGTGTTTGCACCAACAATAGATCATTATGTTGTTCAAGCTAATGTGAAACAAAGACTAAAAAGACTAAAAGTTAAAAGTGCCTAAAATGCGCTTAATATTAAAAGTACTTAAAGTTATAAGTGTAACTAAAGTACTTAAAGTTAAAAATAAAAATATAATTATAAATAACTTAAGTGCACTTCAAGTACTTACAACTTTAGACACTTGAAAAAAGATGGAAAAGAGAACAGATAAAAATTCATATACAATATTATTTGCCATCGGAATGGTAATAATTGTAGGTTCATTATTAGCTTTTTCTGCAGCAGGATTAAAAGAAAGAATAGATGAGAATAAGCGTATAGAAAAGCAGCTAAACATTTTGTATGCTATGGGAGTAAATGAAAACGAAGGTCGTAGCATGAGCTTTGTTTCTAAAGATATAGTTGCTGTTGAGTTTTCTAAATACATTACAAAACAATTGGTAATACAAGGAGACAATGTAACCGAAGATACTAATGCATACTTGATTGATATTAAAAAAGAACAATCATCAGCTAAAGATAAATCTTACAAAAGACAATTGCCATTATTCATAGGAGAGAAAGATGGAAAAACATTTTACATTGTTCCAATTAGAGGAAAAGGACTTTGGGATGCTATTTGGGCATATGTAGCCATGGATACCAATATGGTTGTACAAGGTGTGTTTTTTGACCATAAAGGAGAAACAGCAGGTTTAGGATCAAATATTAACCAACGTTTCTTTATGGACGATTTTACTGGAGAACACCTATTAGATGCTTCAGGGAAATTTAAAGGCATTACAATTTCAAAAAGTAATGCAGATCCAAAAAACATTGATAAAACAGATAATGAAGTAGATGCTATTGCAGGATCAACAATTACTGGAGATGGTGTTTCTGCAATGCTAAAATCCGAATTGAAATTGTATCTACCTTATTTTAAAAATTTAAAAAAATAACTTATGGGATTTTTATCTAAAAAAGATGTCGCATTAATCAAAGATCCTTTATTCGACAATAATCCAATTACCATTCAAGTACTTGGTATTTGTTCGGCTCTTGCAATTACTGCAGAGTTAGAAGCATCTATTGTAATGTCAATTTCAGTTTTGTTTGTAATGGGATTTGGTAATGTTATTATTTCATTAATACGAAATATTATTCCTTCTAAAATTAGAATTATTGTGCAATTAACAGTAGTTGCTGCTTTAGTAATTATTGTCGATTTAGTACTGAAAGCTTTTGCTTACGAATTAAGTAAAACACTATCTGTTTTTGTAGGATTAATTATTACCAATTGTATTATTATGGGACGTTTTGAAGCTTTTGCATTAGCAAACGGACCTTGGCGTTCATTCCTAGACGGAATTGGAAACGCTTTTGGATATGCCATTATTTTAATAATTGTAGGTTTCTTTAGAGAATTATTAGGGTCTGGAACTTTGCTGGGAATTCAAGTATTAGGAGATCCAATAGAAAAAACTGGAGCTTATGCGTTTGGATATGAAAATAATGGATTTATGTTACTTGCACCAATGGCATTAATAGTTGTAGGAATTATTATTTGGGTACAGCGAAGTAGAAATGAAGCATTAATAGAAGATCATTAATAAAAGATAATTGTCATTTTGAGCCAAGCGAAGAATCTTATCAAAACATAGAGTATGGAATATTTAGAATTATTTTTCAAATCAATATTTATAGATAACATGGTATTTGCCACATTCTTAGGAATGTGTTCTTATCTGGCAGTATCTAAAAAAGTAGCCACAGCAGTAGGTCTTGGAGCTGCAGTAATTTTTGTTCTATTGGTTACTGTGCCTTTAAACTGGTTGTTGGATCAGTTCATTTTACAGCCTGGAGCATTATCATGGTTAGGTGAAGAGTTTGCTGATTATGACTTAAGTTTCCTGTCATTCATCTTATTTATAGCAACTATTGCAACTATGGTGCAATTGGTAGAAATAGTAGTAGAAAAATTTGCTCCTACATTATATAATTCACTTGGTATTTTTTTACCATTAATTGCTGTAAACTGTGCCATTTTAGGAGGTTCGTTGTTTATGCAATCTCGTGAAATTCCAACACTTGGTTTAGCCACAGTTTATGGAGTAGGTTCAGGAATTGGTTTTTTCTTAGCTATTCTAACTATTGCTGCAATTCGTGAAAAAATAAGATATTCTAATGTTCCACCACCTTTAAGAGGATTAGGAATTACATTCATTATAACAGGATTAATGGCAATAGGGTTTATGAGTTTTGGTGGTATGTTAACTGGAGGCGAAGAAGAAGAAAAAACAGATGAGAAGGCAGTAAAAGTTGATTCTAAAGACGATAAGGAAAATGACAAGAAAGAATTAGCCACCACAATAAAAGTAATCGAGTAGCATGATAATATTAGCAAGTACATTAGGGACAGTTATAGCAACAGTTGTTTCATTTTTGGTTATAACATTAGCATTAGTTGCGTTGTTATTAGTTGTAAAACAGAAATTATCACCATCTGGTCCTGTAACTATTAAAATTAATGGAGAAAGAGAAATTGAAGTCGCTTCGGGAGATAATTTGTTAACTACATTAAGTGCTCAAAAAATATTTTTACCATCGGCTTGTGGTGGTGGAGGAACATGTGTACAATGCGAATGCCATGTATTAAAAGGTGGAGGAGAAGCACTACCAACAGAGACTCCTCATTTTACACGTAAAGAGTTAAAAGAAGGCATACGTTTGGCTTGTCAGGTTAAAGTTAAACAAAACATGGAAATTACTATTCCTGAAGAAGTTTTTGGTATTAAGAAATGGGAAGCAACTGTAGTTCGCAACTATAATGTAGCTTCATTTATTAAAGAGTTTGTGGTAGAAATCCCAGAAGATATGGGTTATAAAGCAGGAGGATATATTCAAATTGAAATTCCTGAATGCGAAGTCAAGTTTTCAGACATTGATATTACATCACATCCAGAAGAACACGAAACTCCAGATAAATTTAAAGAAGAATGGGATAAATTTGGATTGTGGCCTTTGGTTATGAAGAATACTGAAACAGTAGAACGTGCATACTCTATGGCTTCATATCCTGCTGAAGGAAGAGAAATTATGTTAAATGTACGTATAGCAACACCACCTTGGGATCGCGCCATTAATAGTTGGATGGATGTAAATCCTGGAATTGCATCATCTTATATTTTTAATCAGAAACCAGGAGATAAAGTAACTATTTCTGGACCTTATGGCGAATTTTTTATTAACGACTCTGATGCCGAAATGCTTTATGTTGGTGGTGGAGCAGGAATGGCACCAATGCGTTCCCACTTGTATCATTTATTTAGAACCTTAAAGACAGGACGTAAAGTAACCTATTGGTATGGAGGACGCACAAAACGCGAGTTATTTTATTTAGATCACTTCTATAAATTAGAAAAAGATTTTCCAAACTTTAAATTCTATTTGGTGTTATCTGAACCCTTACCAGAAGATAATTGGGTCGATAAAAAAGAGGTTAATGATCCTGAAGGCGACGGATTTAGAGGTTTTGTGCATCAAGCGGTAATTGATGAATACTTATCTAAACATGATGCACCAGAAGATATCGAGTTATATTTCTGTGGTCCTCCATTAATGAACAAAGCTGTACAGAAAATGGGTGAAGACTTTGGTCTTCCAGATGAGAATATTAGGTTTGATGACTTTGGAGGGTAATATTCCTGTTGAAGCAGGAATCTCATGATGAGAATTCTAAAACATAAATAGCCCTCACAGGTTTTTAAAACCTGTGAGGGCTTATTGAATAGACAAATACCAATATGAAAGTGTTGGTTTTTATGTATTATACGACAAAAGAATTTAATTATTTTAAACGTTTCTTTAATTAATTTTTATTTAATTCTTCATCTATTAAAAGAATAAGTTGATTTGTAGTTTCCATAATGTTAGAATATTCTGTGATAAGTAATTCACTATTATATTTGGAGAGTACAAATCCGTTCTTAAATGTTTGATTATTCAATAATTCTTTTACTTGAGAAATATCTAGATCTTCAACATTCGAGATATTATCAGCTTGGGCATTGAAATTTTTAAATGCTTTGTTAAGATCTGCAATAGAAAAAAAAGTATCATAAAGATAACTTTCAAAATCTTGCTGCATTTCGCTCTCAATAAAGGTTACTCTTTTAAAACTAGCTTGCATATTCTGAATGTTATCTTTTATAGCTTTGCTGGATATTAGTGATAACTTACCTGAATTCATTAATTCTTGATAAGTATTATCATTTTGTTCAAAAGGATACCAAACCATTACATTGAGACCATAACGATTAAATGCATTAACATCTAACAGTTTAGTATCTTCAAAAAATTCAAGAATACTATCTGTAGCTTTAATAGATATTTTTCTTGTCGAAATAAATTCTTCAAGGGAGTAAGGTTCAAATTTAAGTCGGCTTTAATATTGTCTAAATAAGTAAGCTCTAATATTCTATTTTTTCGATGTTCATTCCAATTATTAATCTGCAATGCAATGAGAATACCTATGACCAAAAGAACAATTTCACCAATAGCATATTTTAGGTATTTTCCTGTTTTACCTCTATTAAGAAGGTCTTGACGTATTTTGCGAAAGAATTTAATCATAGGGAATTAAAAAATAGTTAGTTAGCGATTTTAAAGTTAAACAAATTTTATTCAAATAGATTTTAGTAGTAATTTTACGATATAAACAAAACATTTTCATAGCTTTAAAAGATGAAAAGAATACTATCATTCATACTCATTGCATTATTAATTGTTTCCTGTAAACAAGAAGAAAAGAACGTTATAATTTCTGGAGCTGTGTTTGGCACATCCTTTTCAGTTCAATATTATTCTGAAAGCAATCTTAATTTCGAAACTCAATTTGATAGTTTGTTTTATGTCATTAATAAGTCGATGTCAACCTATCAAGTCAATTCAGATATTTCTAAATTGAATAGGAATGAAGCTGTACTTGTAGATAGACATTTTATTAAAGTTTTAGATGCTTCACATGTGATTTATAAACAAACCAAAGGCGCTTTCGACCCAACTATTGGTGTTCTAGTAAATGCTTGGGATTTTGGACCAGAAGGAGAAATAGCCAATTTAGATAGCTTAAAAATTGACAGCTTAATGCAGTTTGTTGGGTTGGACAAGGTTAACCAAATTAATAGTACAATCCTTAAACCAAAAGGCACATTTATAGATTTTAATGCCATTGCTAAAGGTTATGGTGTAGATGTAATTGCAACCTTTTTAGAACATCGAAATATTGAAAATTATTTGATCGAAATAGGAGGAGAGATACGAGCAAAAGGTATAAATTTTGAAAAACAATCTGCTTGGAAAATTGGTGTTGAAAACCCAAATTTTGAAGGAGAACAATCTATACTAAAAGCCATTACACTACATAATGAATCTATGGCAACATCAGGAATATATCGTAAATTTAAAGTAGATGAAAATGGCAATAGGTATTCTCATATAATCAATACTAAAACTGGCTATCCTAGTAAAACCAATTTATTAAGTATATCAGTAATAGCAAAAAACTGCATGACTGCTGATGCTTATGCCACAGCTTTTAAAGCTATGGGAATTGAAAATGTTAAAACCTTTTTAAAAGAGCATCCAGAACTAAAGGCATTTTTAATTTTTGAAAATGATAAGAAAGAATTAGAAACTTTGTCAATTAATGGGTTTCCAGAAAACTAATTTTTGTCATTCCTATTTGGTAACCACAGGAATAATTTCACCTTTTGCTAAACAAAATCTTTTTATATCTTCTTCGGAAAGTTTAGAGGTATAATCTACTTCTTCAACTTTAAAACCTACACTACGAAGTTTATTAAAATAATCACGACCATACACACGAACATGATCGTATTGTCCAAAGATTTTTGCACGTTCTCTTTTGTTTGTAATACTATAGTCTTCAAAAGTTTTTTCACGAGACAAGTCTTGTGGAACTTGAAAAATGCCAATTCCTCTAGGTTTTAAAACACGATACAGTTCTTGCATTGCTTTAATATCATCAGGAATATGTTCCAACACATGATTGCAGAGAATTACATCGAATTCATTATCATTAAACGGAAGATTACAAATATCTGCTTTTACATCTGCTAAAGGAGAAAGTAAATCGGTAGTAGTATAATCCAGATTCTTCATATTTCTAAAACGTTTATAAAAGGCTTGTTCTGGAGCAAAGTGAAGTGCTTTTTTTTTGGCAGAAAAGAAATCTGTTTCATTTTTTAAGTATAGCCAAAGTAATCTATGTCTTTCAAGCGAGAGCGTTGAAGGAGATAGAGCATTATCTCGTTGTTTGCTATAACCATATGGCAAAAAACTTTTAAAGCTTTTACCATCAATAGGATCGGTAAAAGTATCTCCTTTTAAAAAGAAAGCTAAAAATGGACGTATGGTATAACTTAACCTGATTAGGAAAGGTCTTGGTAAAAAGTTTAATATGAATTTGAAGAGTTGTTTCACAAAAAAATTATTTATAATCTTCTCTTACTGGGCAAAACGTATCAGTTACAAGACAATCAGTCAAAGCAACAGCACTATGTGAAACATTTGAAGGAATTATGGTAAACATACCAGGCTCCAGAATTTTAGTTTCACCATCAATTGTCATTTTTAACTTGCCTTCAATTATTTGTGTGGTTTGTTCATGAAAATGAGAATGCTTTGGTAAAACAGCACCTTTTTTAATTTCTATAAACCCAATAGTACTATTTTTAGTATGAAAATAACGACCTTTAATGCCTTTTACAAGAAGTCTTTCAGGAATTTCAGAAATATTTGTAGTCATAATTATAATATTAATTCATGTTGTCTAAACTCAGCTTCTTCATCACTTTCAATTCCTAAAGCGTCATAAACATAAGCAAAAGTGGAAAGTAATTCTGGTTTACCATTTACCAAAGCTACATCGTGTTCAAAATGAGCTGACGGTTTATTATCTTGTGTAGTAATAGTCCAGCCGTCTTTGTGTTGTTTAATTCTGTGAGTTCCCATATTAATCATAGGTTCAATCGCTACAACCATGCCTTCAATAAATTTCTTGCCACGACCACGTTTACCATAATTAGGCATTTCGGGATCTTCATGCATTTTACGTCCTAAACCATGACCAACTAACTCGCGTACAACACCATAACCATATGATTCACAATATTGTTGTATAGCATAACCAACATCACCAACACGATTGTTCAATTTGAATTCTCTAATTCCTACATAAAGTGATTCTTTTGTTACTTGTAGTAATTTTTCAGTTTCTGGAGCAATTTTACCAATAGCAAAAGTATAAGCATGATCGCCATAAAAACCATTTTTAATTGCTCCACAATCAATAGAAATAATATCTCCTTCAATTAAAGGTTCCTTATTAGGAATACCATGAACCACTTGCGAGTTTGGACTCATACATAATGTATTAGGAAAATCGTACAAGCCTAAAAACCCAGGAATAGCACCTTGTTCTCTAATAAACTCTTCAGCCATTTTATCTAACTGCAAAGTGGTAACGCCTGGTTTTACTTCTTTTGCAATTAGGCCTAAAGTTTTAGAAACCACTAAAGCACTTTCGCGCATTAACTCTATTTCTTCTTTGGTTTTTACTATAATCATCAATAAAAAATATTGGCAAAGATAATCAAAATTAAGCTTGTGTTAATTTTTATTGTAATATGACTTTTGATAGTTTTTTATACTTTGTTTTGTTATAATTTTGTAGTCTAAAATAAAAGTCATGTATAAAGCAGTAAGTGCAGAGGATGCCGTAAAAGTAATAAAATCGAATGATAGAGTTTATATTCAGGCAGCAGCAGCAGTACCACAAGTTTTAATTAATGCAATGGCTGCAAGACATGAAGAATTGAGTAATGTAGAAATTTGCCAGCTGCATACCGAAGGTGAAGCACCTTATGCGAATCCAGAATTTAAAGATAGTTTTCATATTAATTCTTTTTTTATTGGAAAAAATGTTAGACATACTTTAAAAGCTGGTAATGGTTCTTATACTCCAGTTTTTTTAAGTGAAGTGCCTTTACTTTTTAAAAGAAATATAATTGATTTAGATGTTGTATTAATTCACGTGTCAGTACCAGACAAACATGGTTATTGTTCGTTGGGAGTATCAATCGAGGCTTCTCTGGCAGCAATAGATAATGCAACATATGTAATAGCACAAGTGAATAAACAAATGCCTAGAACTCATGGTGATGGAATAATCCATATTTCAGAAATAGATTTGTTTGTAGAATGTGACGAGCCATTGCCTGTTCATCTCATGCCTGAACCAACCGAATTAGAAAACAAAATTGGTGATTATGTTGCGAGTTTAATAGAAGATAAAAGCACATTACAAATGGGAATTGGTACTATTCCTAATGCAGTATTATCACGTTTAACAAATCATAAAAATTTGGGCTTGCACACAGAAATGTTTTCTGATGGAGTAATTGATTTGATTTTAAAAGATGTTATAAACAGCAACTACAAAGGTGTAAATAAAGGTAGAGCTTTGGCAACTTTTTTAATGGGTTCGAAACGACTATACGATTATGTAGATGACAATCCTTTTGTGGAAATGCGTGAATCAGACTATGTAAATGATGTTTCTATAATAAAGCAAAATCCAAAAATGGTTTCAATTAATTCAGCAATAGAAGTTGATTTAACAGGTCAGGTTTGTGCAGATTCAATAGGTACAAGATTATACTCTGGAGTTGGAGGACAAATGGATTTTATTCGTGGTGCGTCTTTAAGTGAAGGAGGAAAAGCTATAATTGCTTTACCATCTGTTACAAAAACAGGAATTAGTAGAATTGTACCAAGTCTAAAACCAGGAGCAGGAGTAGTTACAACGAGAGCACATGTGCATTATATTATAACCGAATATGGTATTGCGAACTTGTATGGAAAAACCATAAAAGAACGTGTAAAAGCTTTAGTAAAGATTGCACATCCAGACCATAGAGAAACTATAGATAAAGAATATTTTAATTTAATAAAAAGTTAAAATTATTTAAAAAGACCGAAGAATCCTTTTTTCTTTTTTTGAACTTCCATATTTGGAATTTCGTTGGTAATCATTTGATAGATTTCTCCCCAACCTAAAACGCCGCCAATATTTCGGTCGTCTATAAACAAATCGGCATAGATTTTTCTACTTTTAGAATAATCGAATTGTTCTTCTTCAAAGCTTTTGTTTACAGCATAAAACTCAATCCCATTTTTTTTGCAAAAGGCAACAGCTTCATTTAGTCTAATGCCACTTCTGTAAGTCCATAAAATTAATCTATGTCCATTTTCTTGAAGTTTTTTCAAAGTTTCAAATGCAAAAATTCGAGGCTTACCAATGTCTGGATATTCATCTTCTACAATAGTGCCATCAAAGTCAATGGCAATAATTAATTTGTTGTGAAAATTCATGAATTCATTTTAATGCTTATTGATGTACAATATATCTACATTTTTTTAATCTAACAAAGAATGTTGCGTCATTACTTTAGGTTGTTCTATTCCCATAAGTTTAAGAATTGTAGGTGCAATATCTCCTAAAATACCATTATGTATTGATTTTAAATCTTTATCGATTAAAATAATAGGTACTGGATTTGTTGTATGTGCTGTATGTGGCGTTCCATCTGGATTTATCATAGTTTCACAGTTACCATGATCTGCAATAAGAATAGTAGAGTAATTATTTTCAAGTGCATTAGTAATGACATCTTTTACACATTCATCGACAGTTTCACATGCTTTTATTGCTGCTTCCATAACTCCTGTATGTCCAACCATATCGCCATTGGCAAAGTTAAGGCAAACAAAATCCACCTCACCTTTTTGAAGTTCAGGAATAAGAGCATCACGTAATTCGAAGGCACTCATTTCTGGTTTTAAATCGTAGGTTGCAACTTTAGGAGAGTTTCTTAAAATTCGAGTTTCGCCTATAAAAGGTTTTTCGCGTCCTCCTGAAAAGAAGAATGTTACATGAGGATATTTTTCGGTTTCAGCAATACGTATTTGTTTTTTATTATGTTTTTCTAAAACTTCGCCTAACGTGTTAGAAAGATTTTCTTTCTTGAAAATTATATTGATGCCTTGAAAAGCATGATCGTAATTGGTCATGGTAACATAATACAAATTGAGTTTATGCATATTTTGCTCATGATAATCTTTTTGAGTTAAAGCTTGAGTGAGTTGTCTGCCACGATCTGTTCTAAAGTTAAAAAAGACAACCACATCATCGTCATTAATAGTTGCTATAGATTGTTGATTATTATCAACCAAAACGATTGGTTTTATAAACTCGTCTGTAATATCATTTTCATAACTTTCACGAATAGATTTTTCAGCATTTGTAGAAAAATTACCTTTACCATTTACTAAAGCATCATAAGCTAATTTAATACGTTCCCAACGATTGTCTCTGTCCATTGCATAGTAACGACCAGTAATTGTTGCCAATTTACTACTGGTGTTTTGTAAATGTTCTTCAAGTTCTGTAATAAAACCAAATCCGGATTTAGGATCGACATCACGACCATCTGTAAAGGCATGAACAAAAATATTTTGTAATCCAAAATCATTCGCAGCATCTAACAATCCGAGTAAATGGTTTATGTGCGAATGCACGCCACCATCGCTTAATAATCCTAAAAAATGAACATTCTTGTTATTGTTTTTAGCATAGTTAAAGGCATCGACTAAAACTTGCTCTTGAGCTAAAGTTTTATTTTTAATTGCCAAATTTACTTTAACCAAGTCCTGATAAACAATTCTACCAGCACCAAGATTCATATGTCCAACCTCACTATTTCCCATCTGTCCTTCGGGTAAACCAACATGTAAACCATCTGTTCTTAAAAATGCATTTGGATATTTGTTATAGAGTGAATCTATAAAAGTTGTATTAGCATGATCTATAGCAGAGACTTTGGGGTCAGGAGATTTTCCCCAACCATCAAGTATCATTAAGATAACTTTTTTGTTCATTTTTAAAAAAATATTATAATTTTCAAAGATAAAAACATAATCTTGCTAAATAGCAAGATTATGAATGAAAATAGAATCAACTGTTTTAATAAAGATAATATTTATAAATAAAATCTTTTTTGGAGTAATTTGTAGATATTAATAGTAATATTTTATAGATGTCATATACTTTTAAAAATAATAGAAAAGAAAAACATAAATAGTATTATTCCATTAGTTCAAAAGCTTAACGATAACAAACAATCTGAAGCTATTTTAAAAAAACGATTTGCAGAAATGGTCACTCAAAATTACGAATGTGCAGGTATTTTTGATGGTGAAAAATTAATAGGTATTTCAGGAATGTGGTTTTGTACCCGACACTATTCAGGGAAAAGCATGGAAGTGGATCATGTTTTTATTAATGATGGTTACAGAGGAAAAGGTTTAGGAAAACAGTTTTTTAAATGGATTTACGATTATGCTATGCAAAAAGGATGTAAATCGGCAGAACTAAATACTTATGTTCAAAATTATCCTTCACACAAATTTTATTGCAATGAAGGTTTCGAAATTTTGGGATATCATTTTTTTAAGAAATTTTAATTTTAAAAGCTCTATTTTAAATTATTTAAAGTCGAATTGGGTTCAATTTCATAAGGTGCTTTATTATATTCAAAAATACGTGCCGAAAGCTTTCCTTTAAGCATAATATTTTTATCCTTTACCTGCAAATAACTACCTTCTCTTAAGCCAATAACAGGTTGAGTATTAAAATTATGGAATTCTTGTATTCTTGTTTCTCTTGTTTCTCCCATATGTTTACTAGTCGGATCTGGATCTAAATAATGTGGATTGATGTTAAATGGCACAAAAGCAAGCGTTTTAAAACTGGGTGGATAAACAATAGGCATATCGTTTGTAGTACATAATGTAAGACCGCAAATATTGCTTCCTGCACTTGTACCAAGATATGTTGTTCCATTATTTACTACATCTTGTAGTGGTGTAATAAGATTATTTTTATACAATTGGTTTACCAAAACAAAGGTGTTTCCACCACCAATAAATATGCCTTGAGCTTCTTTTATTGCTTGTTTAGGATTATCAAATTTATGTATTCCTTTAATAGTTTTTCCTATTTTAGTAAAGGCAATTTGTGTTTTTTTGGTATAAACATCATGAGAAATTCCACTTGGTCTGGCATAAGGTATAAATAATACGTCATTTGTGTTTTTAAAATGAAGTTTTAAATCTTCCAGAAGATATTCTAAAAATCCACTATCATAAACTGTAGATGTACTAGCAATTATAATGTTTCTCATCTTCATTTATTTGTTGTAAATTTAAGTAATACCAAATACGTGTTAAAATGATTGATAGAAAAATTGAATTGTTTTTTTCTTAATAGCGATTAAAAATCCTTTCATAGTGATAGTTACGAAATTATTTTTAATTAAAGAAGAAGGCAAAAAGAAACGATTTTTATCACTCATTTTGATATGTTTTTGGTATAATAGTTCCTTTTAACAAAAGTTTAGAAGCTTTTTACATTTTATTAAGACTAGTAATTCCTTTCTTTATCCTATGAAACGAGCATGTTAAAATCTTTCTTACCCAAAGGAATTATTAATAACGAACAGTCCCGATAGTTATCGGGATGACAAATAAAAAACAATAAGAATGAACACATGAAAAAAAACTACTATATATTATTTATCTTATGTTTTACGGTCTCTTTTGCGTTCTCTCAAGACATTAATCGCATAGAAGCATTTGGAAGGATTGTTGTAGATAGTGTAGATGTAGAAGGCGTTACAGTTTACAATACATCTTCTAACAAAGGAACGGTTACAGATATTGACGGAAAATTTTCTATTGAAGTTGCTCTTAACGACAGACTGGAAATTTCTGCATTACAGTTTGAAAAGTTTGTTGTAGTAATTAATGAAGATATAATTACTTCAAAAATAATGACAATCTTTTTAGTAGAAAAAATTAATAAACTGGACGAAGTCATCATTCTGCCTTATGGTCTAACAGGAAACCTAACAGTAGATATTGAAAGTATAAAAACATTTAATCCAGATTTAGATGCGCTTTATTTCGGAATCCAAAACATGGATGACTATGAGTTTTCAGACGATTATAAGTCTAAAGTTATAAACATGGCTATGGAAAAAGGACGCTATTATAATGGTGTAGATTTTGTTGGAGTTATTGGACTCTTATTAAAACCTATTTTTAAATTTAAGAAGAAAGATGTTTCTAATATATCAGATTCATACAAAGATTTAACTACAAAATATTCCTTATCATATTTAGTAAAAAACCTTAATATTCCTGAAGAAAGTGTGAACGAGTTTGTGTACTTTGTTGAAGATAAAGGGTTTGAAGTTAGCCTTCTGGATGATGGAAACGAATTGCAGTTTTTAGGATTTTTGATTCATCAAAGTATAGAGTTCAAAACAATTAAGAGTGGAAAGAATTAATTTTCAGGATTGCATTAAAATTATTTATTTGTATTATTTTAAAGTTTAATTAGTATTACTACTATATTTGTAAAGTGATACAACAAGCAACATTCTTATTTATTAGTGGTGCAGAAATAACAATAATACTCTTTATAGTTGTTATGGTTTTTGGTGCAGACAAAATTCCTGAAATAGCTCGTGGTTTAGGGAAAGGTATGAAAACACTTAAAAATGCTACTAACGATATCAAGCATGAAATTTCTAAAAGTGCAGAAAAACATGGCATTGATACTGATGTTACCAAGAACATCAACGAAGAAATAAGTAAAGTAAAAGATGACTTGGAAGATTTTACAGGTTCTGTAAGGCGGAAGTTGTAAAATTATTTTTTTCTGCTAATTGTTAATCCGTCACGTATTGGTAATAACACAGTTTCAATCCTTTCATCATTTTTTAACAATGTATTGTATTCTATGAGAGCTTTTGTTGAAGTGTCATCAGGTTGTAAAGTTTCAATTACTTTTCCGCTCCAAAGTACATTGTCGGAAATAATAATACCTCCAGAATTTAATTTATCAATAACACAATTAAAGTAGTTTGAATAATTTTCTTTATCAGCATCAATAAATACAAGGTCAAAAGTAATATTCAGGTTTGGTATAATCTCTAAAGCATTTCCTAAATGCTGAAGAATTTGAGACCCAAATTTAGATTTATCAAAATATTTTCGTTGAAAATCATAGAGTTCTTCATCAATATCTATAGTGTGTAATTCTCCATCATTTTGAATACCTTCAGCTAAGCATAATGCCGAATAACCTGTGTAAGTGCCGATTTCGAGAATATTTTTTGGATTGACCAATTTAGAAATCATACTCAACACTCTACCTTGAAAATGACCACTCAACATTCGTGGTTGCAATATTTTTTGGTAGGTTTCTTTGTTAAGTTGTTGTAATAATTCTGGTTCGTCTTGGCTATGTTTTACAACATAATCGTCTATTTTTTTTGGTATAAATTGCACTATGATGTTTGTTTTTCAAGGGACTTAAGTCCCTTGAATTCGTGAAATCAGTTTTTGTTTAGCAACTTCATCATCTCCACACAACCATTGTATTACATTATCTTCCCAAATGTTATCATATTCACTTTGATTAATAATATTACGTTCCATTGCTAAGTCTAATATTTTTCCTGGATAAGAAGATTGTGCATCGCTTTCCATTTCTCCTAATGGATAAGGATCATCCAATCCCATGATTACTTGTTTAGATCCTTGATTTTCCACCAATAGCTTTAAAGAACCAGTGTCATGAACTAATGTATCGAAGAAAATATTTTTATGACCAACTGCTTTTCTGGGATGATGTTGCCCTTCAAACAAATCTGGTCTTCCATCAAACCCTTGTATGCGTCTTCCAAGATTAATTTGCGCTAATTGTCCGCCGTGAGCAAAACAGGTTCTCATATTCGGAAACTTTTCTTGGTAACCATTTAAAGTTAAAAAATGATATGCGTCTGCACATTGTGCCAACATCCAAATAAGGTGAAATCTCCAAGAAGTGTTTTCAAGCCTTATAAATTTTTCACCATCATATGGATGAATTTCTACAGCCAAATTATATTTACTAGCCAATTCAAAAATAGATTCGTTTTCTTTGTCAAAAATACAACGCCAAGTTCCAATAGTGTCCATATAATGTGTTGGTAAGCATAGAAGTTGCATACCAAGTTCTTCAACACAGCGCTCAATTTCCCAAAGTGCACCTTGAACAAAACCTGGATGAACAACAAAACCACAAGTAAATTTACTTGGATTATCATGTTGCACTTTGGAATTGAAATCATTTTGAAAACGTAAGGCTTGTTTCATTTCTTCAACACGCAAACCGTTTCCATAGAGTTGAGAGAGGTTTAACACCACAGCATGGTCTATGTTGAAACGTTCCATCCATGCTAATTTTTCATCTAAAAAGAAACTGGAATCTGTTACTGGACGTTTCCAATCTTTTTGAAGCATGAATTTGCGGTCTTTATCTACCCAAAAAATCTCTTTATCCTTCATGAATTGAGGAATTTCTTCAGGATAAGGTAATAAGTGTGAATGACCGTTTATTCGTAATTTGCGTTTCATGTTTACTTTCCGCGAAAGCGGTAATCTTTTTAATAATAATTATATTTCAATTTATAAGATTCCCTCCTTCGAGGGAATGACAAATGGTTTATACTTTTTTAGGAGGTTTCATTACAGTACCACATTTTTTACAATTGCGTTTTTTTACACTACCATAAAACTTATCAAAAATTCCAGGCATATCAGTTTCAATATCATTTAATTTGAATTTTTTTCTGTATAATTGATGGTTGCAACTTTCGCAATACCATTCTAAAGCATCTTTCATTTTCTTTTTTCGAGGATACTCAATCACTAATCCAACTGTATTTTTACCACGTTGTGGCGAATGTGGCACTTTTGGTGGTAATATATAAATCTCTCCTTCATTTATTGGTACATCTTCAGGTTTACCATTATTCATAATTTTTAAGACCATATTACCTTCCACTTGGTAGAAAAATTCAGGCGTTTCATTATAATGATAATCTTTTCTGCTGTTTGGTCCACCAACAACCATCACGATAAAATCACCATCTTTCCAAACCACTTTGTTGCCAACAGGTGGTTTTAATAAATGACGATTTTCATCAATCCAATCTTTAAAATTTAAAGGTGAAACTAATTTGCTCATTGTTTTATGTTTTAGTGATATTAGTTATTCTATAAAATTAATGAATACTTTTCAATTTATAGATGTTGAATCAATCCCGATAATTATCGTGACTGCACTAAAGAGATTTTGTTCGTCCACCATCAATAGGTAGATTAATTCCGTTTATGTAGCTTGCAGCTTCACTCGCTAAAAAAACAATTGCATTTGCCGTTTCCTCTGGTTGTGCAAATCGTTTTGCTGGTGTATAATTCTTCATGATTTTTGTCATCTCTTCAATAGAAGTACCAGCTTTTTTAGCCTTTACATTTATGATTTCATTTAAGCGTTCTGTATCTGTAAATCCTGGCAGTATATTATTTACAGTTATTCCGAATGCGCCAATTTCGAATGATAATGTTTTACTCCAATTACCTACAGCATTTCTAATCGTGTTGCTTACTCCTAGACCTTCAATAGGTTCTTTAACCGAAGTAGAAATAACGTTAATTATGCGTCCATATTTTTGTTCTTTCATAAAGGGAACTGTAGCTTGAGCCAAGATATGATTACACTTTAAATGTTGAGTGAATGTATTTTCAAATTCCTCTAAAGTTGCTGTTAGAATGGCACCACTTCTTGGACCACCTGTATTGTTGATTAGAATATGAAATCCATGATGTTCTTTTATAAAACTGGATACTTTGTTTTTAAGATCTTCTGGATTAAAAAAATCGGCAATGATGTAATTATGATTTCTTTGAGATGGTAATTCTGAAAGCACTTGTTTTAGCTTTTCTTTATCTCTGGCTACAAGAGTTACTTTTACACCTTCGGCTGCTAATGCCATTGCTGTTGCTTTTCCAATGCCTTGTGTGCTTCCGCATACTAGAGCATTTTTGTTGTTTAAGTTTAGATTCATTTCTTTTGAGATAAAAGACAAGAGAACAAAGAATAAAGACTCTTGTTTATAGTCTTTTCTCTTTTCTCTTTTGTCTATGTTCTTTTTAGTACTTTATACATACATTTTTAGCTTCTGTAAAAAAGCGTAAGGCTTCAAAACCACCTTCACGTCCAACTCCTGAAGCTTTTACACCGCCAAAAGGCGTTCGTAAATCACGCATCATCCAAGTATTTACCCAAACAATTCCAGCTTGTAATTGATTACTCATTCGCATAGTTCGTTTGAGGTTATTTGTCCACAAGGTAGCTGATAAGCCATATTTTACTTTGTTTGCCATTTCTAAGACTTCATCTTCAGTATTGAAAGGCATAATGGTTACTATAGGACCAAATATTTCTTCTTGATTTACACGACACTCATCAGTTGGAACTTCAATAACAGTTGGTTCTAGATAATACCCATTTTCGTAACCTTCAACAGTCACTTTGTTTCCACCACAAAGGATTGTTCCGTTTTCTTCTTTGGCAATGTCAATATACTGCATCACTTTTTTAAGATGAGGTTTAGAAACGAGAGCACCAATATTTGTATGTTCATCGGAAGGATGACCAACCTTTAATGCTTTTACTTTTTCTACAAAATCACTTTTGAATGTTTCATAAATAGAAGCTTCTACAAAAGTGCGACTTCCACACAAACAAATTTGGCCTTGATTTGCAAACGACGAACGAACTGTAGTCTCCAACATATCGTCATAATCGCAATCAGCAAAAATGATATTTGGGTTCTTTCCACCAAGTTCCAAGGATAATTTTTTAAACATTGGTGCTGCAACTCTTGCAATATGTGCTCCTGTTTCTGTGCCTCCTGTAAACGAGATGGCTTTAATATCTGGATGCTCAACAATGGCTTGTCCTGTTGAAGAGCCAAGACCATGAACAATATTTAAAACGCCTTTTGGTAATCCTGCTTCATTGCAAATTTCGCCTAAAAGAAAGGCTGTCATTGGTGTGACTTCGCTTGGTTTAGCAACCACACAATTTCCAGATGCAATGGCTGGAGCAATTTTCCATGAAAAGAGATAGAGTGGGAGGTTCCAAGGGGAAATACAACCAACAACACCAATGGGTTGTCGCAGCGTAAAGTTGATGGCATTTTGACCAATACTTTCATGACTTTCACTAGCAAATTGTGTAATGGCATTTCCAAAAAAGCGAAAGTTACTTGCTGCTCTAGGAATGTCAACTGCTTTTGCTAAACTTATAGGCTTGCCATTATCTTTACTTTCGGCTTCTGCGAATCGCTGTAAATTGGCCTCAAGCAATTCTGAAATCTTAATTAAAATTCTACTACGTTCATCTAATGTGGTTTGAGACCAACTTGGAAATGCAGTTTTTGCAGCAATGTATGCTGTTTCCACATCTTCTTTTGAAGAGTTTGGTATTTGCCCATAGACTTCGCCATTTGCAGGACAGGAGTTATCTATCCAGTTATCTTGAATGGGATTTACATATTGACCGTTTATGTAGTTTTGGATGTTAGTCATTTCTTTTTTTATAAGCCATCACTTTAATTTCCACTACCAAATCTGGATGTGGTAATTGGTGAACTGCCACTGTAGTTCTTGTTGGTCCTGTTTCAGCGTTAAAATATTCGGCATAAGCTTTGTTATAACCTGCAAAATCATTCATATTAACTAAAAATGTAGTTACATCTACCACATCACTTAACGATGCTCCTTCTTTTTCAAGATTTATAGCAATATTATCTAATACTGTGCGTGTTTGAGCTACGATATCTAAACGCTTGGTTCCCATTTCATCAATTATTTCAACACCAGCAATAGTATTGTCTGCTCGTCGCGAACTGGTTCCTGATACAAAAATGAAATCGCCAACTCGTTTGGTGTGTGGATATTCTCCTCTTGGTGTTACACTACTTCCTGCGTCCCGATAGCTATCGGGAGCAGGAATCTCATTTTTTTTATCACTCATAATTATTTTCTGCTTTTCGACTATGCTCAAGATAAACTCCAGTGGGAATCTTATCAAATTTAACTTTATTTTTATTCTCATTCTTTTTCCATTGATGAAAAAGAAGCAAAAAATCTAGACTTACTAAACCTTGACTAAATTTTTCTTTTGAATTCTAAATCTTCCGACCTTTTCAGCTAAAGCTGAATTCAAACAAGCGGAAGCTTTTTAACGAATTCTTCAATTCAAATTTCACGTCAACTTTTAGTAGGTCATTTTTTTAATGCTTTGCATTGAATAATTATTAATTGCTCATTGTCAATTACTAATTAAACTAATGATGCATAGTTTTGGCTACTTTATCGTCATCAAGAATATCTTCCGTTTCTCGTTTTACTCTTGCTAAAATTTCTTTTAAATCACCATTTAAATCAATATCATCATCAGCAATCATATTCAATATGGCTTTGTCTTGTGCTCTTCCTTTTGTCATTGCTTCATGGTATCCAATATTTTCATTAAAGGTTACCAACGAATATTTTGATGAATACTCATCTGGAAAATTTTCTTCTAAAGCCATTTCCAATTTACGCTTTTCTTGGAATATAGGATTAGCAACATGATCTCGCATTTCAAAGAAGTTATCGATCGCTAAATCCGCAATAGCATCAGTATCTTTTTTACGTGTTTTTTCATAAGCTTTAAATACAGCTTCCCAATTGCCTTCATGTTTGTCTAAAATTTGGTCTAATTCTACTACATCTTCAAAAGAGGCATTCATGCCTTGACCATAAAATGGAACTACTGCATGTGCTGCGTCTCCCATTAACAGTGTGTTTCCTTTGTAATGCCAAGGGGAACATTTTACGGTTCCTAATGCTGATGCTGGATTATCGAAGAAATCTTCAATTAAATTTGGCATGAGTTCCAACGCATCGGGAAATTCTTTTTGGAAGAATTCTGTAACGATTTCAGGATTTGTTAGGTTACTAAAATTGTATTCACCTTCATCATGACTTAAAAATAGTGTTACTGTAAAACTCCCATCTAAATTTGGTAAGGCAATGAGCATAAAATTACCACGAGGCCAAATGTGTAACGCATTTTTATAGGTTTTATAATCTCCAGTTTCAGTTGGAAGAATACTTAACTCTTTATAGCCATGTGTTAAGAAATTTTGTGAAAAGCTAAACAAGAATTTCTTTTCTAAATAATAACTTTGCCTCAAAACAGAACCTGCACCATCAGTTCCTATAATAATATCGGCATCTTCAATAAATTCTGATTTAGTTTCATAATCGTAAAAATTTGCTGTTGTTTTTTCAAAATCTATAGATGTACATTTTTTGTTAAATAGGATAGTTACATTATCTAAAGCTTCGGCTTCATCCAATAATAATGCATTTAGTCCACCTCTTGAAATGGAGTTGATGTATTCATGGTCACGGCCACTATAATTAGATAGCATTGTATTGCTTTCTTTATCGTGTAACATACGTCCATTCATAGGAATACAAAGTGGCTTAACTTTATCTTGAATTCCTACTAATTTCATGGCTTTAATTCCACGATTTGAAAATGCAAGATTGATAGATTTTCCAGCACTTATGTCAACTTTTCGCATATCTGGACGTTTTTCAAATACAGTTACATTATAACCACGTTGTCCTAAACGTAAAGCGAGGAGAGAGCCACAAAGTCCAGCACCAACAATAAGTATGTTTTCTTTTTTATTCATAATATTTCCTGCGAAGGCAGGAATCTCATTAAATTTAGTTTATTCTTTTTAATTTTTTTCTTGTTCATTTTGTCTTGATACAAAACGAACCAAAAAATCATGTTGAAATAAGGAATTTTTCCTTTGGAAAACCAAAAATAAAACCTAAATTTCTTCCAAGGCTTCAGAAATTTTAACGATTTAATTTTTATATTCTGCATTTCAACAGTTTCAATGCATTGTACTGATATTGATTATTTTTTCTTTTTTAAATTTTTCCCACACCAAGGACAATATTTAATTTCTATAATTGAAGTTCCACCATCATGTATTGGAATGCCATAAGTGCCATCGCTCCATTTATTTATAATAACATCAACATTATCATATTTTATTTGCCCATTACTATCTCTGCTTTCAAATAAATTATCAGCCATTGTAAGGCAACAAAATTCTTGATGATTAAATTTTTCTTCTTCAAGTTTTTGCAATAAAACCCAGTTGGAAAAGTTTTTATTGTCATTTAAAGAGTATAACTATTATATTCATCTGACTGCCACACTTCTGCAGGAAGTGTTTTATCAGAAAATTTAATATGTAATATTTTAAATTCTTTAAATGTCATCCAATATCTCTTTCAATTTTTCAACCATATTGTAAACATCCTTAAACGAATTATACAGTGGCACAGGAGCACAGCGAATTACATCTGGTTCTCTCCAATCGCTTATTACTCCAGCATTAGTTAATTTGTCATGAAAGCTTTTGTCAGCATTTTTAACTTGAATTGATAGTTGACAACCACGTTCGTTAGGATTACTTGGTGTAATGATTTTTATGTCTTTATTATTTAATTCGTTGATTAAAAGCTCAAAATATCTAGTAAGCTTTCTTGATTTTTCATTAAGCTTTTTTATGCCAACTTTGTTAAACAAATCTAAAGATGCTTTAATAGCAGCCATAGATAAAATAGGAGGATTGCTTAATTGCCAACCTTCGGCTCCTGGGAGTACATCAAACTCATGTCGCATATTAAAACGTGTTTGCTTGTTATGGCTCCACCAACCTGTAAATCGGTTGAGTTTTTTGTTATGAGCATGACGCTCATGTACAAAGCAACCTGCTAAACTACCTGGTCCTGAATTTAGATATTTATAGGTGCACCAAACAGCAAAATCAGCTCCAGAATCATGTAAATTGAGCTCTACATTTCCTGCGCCATGAGCACAATCAAACCCAACAATACAGCCATGTTTGTGTCCTAATTCTGTTATTCTTTTTAAATCAAAATATTGTCCTGTGTAATAGTTTACACCTCCAATCATTATTAAAGCAATCTCATCACCTTGAGATTCTAAAATAGCTTCTAAATCTTCATAATGTAATAATTCTTCATTTTTTCGAGGTTTCCATAGAATCAAGCCTTCCTTATCATCGTAACCATGATGACGTAATTGAGATTCTACAGCATATTTATCAGATGGAAACGCATCACTTTCAATTAGTATTTTATAACGTTTTTTTGTAGGTTGGTAAAAAGACACCATCATAAAATGAAGATTGGCTGTAAGCGTATTCATTACAACGACTTCAATTTGTTTTGCGCCAACTAATTTCGCCATACTTTCTGTTAAAAATTCATGGTAAGATAACCAAGGGTTTTTGGCATGAATATGTCCTTTTACACCAAGAATCGCCCAATCTTCAAGTTCTTGATTAATATATTCTTTTGTAGATCTTGGTTGTAAGCCAAGCGAGTTTCCTGTAAGATAGATTAATTCATTTCCATTATTATCTTTAGGAATATGGAATTGATTTCTATAGTTGGATAATTCGTCTAAATGGTCTTGTTGTTTTGCATATTCCAGACCGAGTTGAAATTTGGACAATTCTTTATAATATTTTGGTTGTACTCAAAAATAGGAATTTTTACACTAAAACAATTTATTCTAACGTTACTTTTATGTTAGTAAAATTAAGATTCCAATTGCCTTCTAGTTTTTTATGTTCTAAAGCAATTTTAATCCCATTAAAATTTTGATAATTTTCCCATGTGTTAATTAGTGAAGGTTTTTCAGAATTACTTTTTCTATAAACCCATTCTCTAATTAAAAAATCTTTTCCATAATAAAAATCGTATGCATCTCCTGGAGTATATCCCCCTTCATTAGCATAAGTAAGGGTTATCTTATTAAGTAAGTCTTTGCTTATAGGAGCCTCTTTTTTAATTGGCTCACTTATGTTTGTGCCTTCATCCCAAACTAAATTAAATGGAGCTAATAGCCAATACTTATCATTTATAAATGCTTTGTCTGTATTTAAGTTTATGCTATCTAATTTAGTTCTGATATATGAAATTGTATCACTTTTTGAAACCATAGTTACCTCATTTACATTAGGTTTCCATATCCATGATCTTTCAAAATGACTTGAATCTCGATCAACATTAAAAGTAAATTCTATTCTTGAAACTTTATTCCAATTTTTAAAACCATGTGCATTAGCAATTTTTTGAGCAACAGTTAATGGTTTATTTTCTGCTTTAGAAGTATTTTGTTCGTTATTGTCTGATTTACAAGATATAAAAGAAGAAACCAAACATATAATTAAGATAAAACGTGCCATAAGTTTTTATTTCAAATATAAGAAACTTATAGTTGTTTTAGAAGGGAGTAATTTAGTGTTTGTCCATTAGTAATTGTGGAAATTTTCCTTTGAATTTGTTTAATCTTGGAATAGATACATTTTGAATATACCTATTTTCAGGATGTAGTTTTTCATAATTTTGATGATAGTCTTCTGCAATCCAAAATTTTTGAAACGGATAAATTTCTGCAGCAATTTTAGCATTTAGTTTTTTTGTTAGTACTTCTTTTGTTTCTAAAATAATTTGTTTTTGTTTCTCGTTTTGATAAAAAATAATGGAACGATATTGTGAGCCTTTATCATGTCCTTGTCCATTAACTTGAGTCGGGTTTTGAGAACCAAAATAAACATCGACTAAAGTTTTAAAACTCACAATATTAGGATTATATATTACTTCAACAGCTTCGGCATGACCTGTACGTCCTGTATTGCTTGTTTCGTAAGTTGGGTTTAAAGTATAACCACCAGAATATCCATTAATAACTTCATCTACACCATTAACACTTTCGTAAATTGCTTCCACACACCAAAAACAACCACTTGCAAAATAAGCTTTGGCTTTTCCGTTTTGTAAAGGAACTTCATTGGGTTTTAATTTTTGTATTGCGTCCTGCTTTTTGTTTTCTTGTGCATGGTTTTGGTAACTAAATAGAAGAATAAATGATAATGAGAAAAAGAAAGATTTCATATTAGAATTTTTTAAGTAGTCGATATTTTAGTTGAATCCTTAATGTATATATGCAGATTTTATTATAATTTTAATATTGCTATATTACGATTTATATCAAATAAAAAAACCTCTATATTTCTATAAAGGTTCGTTCTATATTTCTTATTTAAATTAAAGTTTAGCAAATAGTTTTTGCATTTTTGCTTTTTGTTCGGTTGCTAGAACTTCATCAACTAAAATTCGTCCACTATGTTCATCGGTAATTATTTTTTTACGAGAAGCAATTTCTACTATCACTTGTGGTGGAATTGTAAAATAAGAACCACCTGCTGCACCTCTTTCAATCGGAACAACAGCTAATCCGTTTTTTACATTCTTTCGAATTCTTGTATAAGCAGTTACCAAACGTTCTTCGATTAATTGTTTATATTTTTCTGACTTTTTATTTAAAGTATCTTCTTCTTTTTCGGTTTCAGCAAGAATAGTATTTAATTCTGCTTTTTTGTGTTTTAAATGATTGGTGCGTTCTTTTAAGTGATCTTTAGTGGTGCCAATAACTTCATTTTTCTGTTCAATTTGAACATGAAATTCTTTTATGTGCTTTTCTGCAAGCTGGATTTCTAATTCTTGAAATTCTACTTCTTTAGTAATTGAATTAAATTCTCTGTTATTTCTAACATTTTTTTGTTGCTTACTATATTTTTTAATTAAAGCTTTAGCCTCTTCCATAAGATTCTTTTTAACTTTAATTTGATCGTCAATATTAGCAAGACTCTCGTTTAATTTTTCAAGTCTAGTATTTAAACCTTCAACTTCGTCTTCTAAATCACGTACTTCTAATGGAAGTTCTCCTCTTACATTTCTAATTTCGTCAATACGAGAATCTATTAATTGTAAATCGTATAGTGCTCTTAATCTTTCTTCTACACTAACTTCTTTCTTTTTAGCCATACTCAAAAATACTTTACAGGATTGGTATTTGTCTTTGATAAAACGACTGCAAAATTAGGCATTTTTTTTATAAGAAATGCTACTAAAACATTTTTTGTGAATTGTTCACTTTCATAGTGTCCTATATCGACTAAAATGATATTTTTTTCGGCTTTAAAAAAATCGTGATATTTTAGGTCTGCAGTAATAAAAACATCTGCATTATTGGCTTTTGCCTTGTTTATTGCAAAACTTCCTGAACCTCCTAGAACTGCAACTTTATGTATAGGTTTGCCTAATAAAACCGAATGCTTTATACATTTAGCATTCATTACACCCTTTATATGGTTTAAAAATGAAGTTTCTTCCATGGGTATTTTAAATTCGCCTATCATTCCCATTCCTATTAGCTGATTTTTATTTTCTAAAGTTGTTATTTCGTAAGCTACTTCATCGTAAGAATGTACTCTAAAAAGTGTTTTAATTATTTTATTTTCTAAATGTTTTGCATAAGTTACCGAAATTTGAATTTCAGGTTCAAAATGCAAACTTCCTTTTTTTCCTTTAGAAGGATTTGAGTTTAAATTTCCTTTATAAGTTCCGATGCCTTCTGTATTGAAGCTGCACTCATTATAATTACCAATACTTCCTGCTCCGGCATTAAATAATGCTTCTCGCAGTTTATCTGCTTCATCTTTTGGTGCATAAGAGGTGAGCTTTTTTATTGTTCCTGATTGTGGAATTAAAATTTTTCTATTTATAAGGCCAATTTTTTCGCATATCATATTGTTTACGCCTTGCAATGCATTGTCTAAAGCTGTATGCATAGCAAAAATGGCAATGTCGTGCTTTATGGCTTTCATCACGACACGCTCTACATAACTTTTACCAGTTAACTTTTTTAGACCTTTAAAAATAATAGGATGGAAGCTAACTATTAGATTACAACTGTTTTCTATAGCTTCATCAACAACGGCTTCCAGAGTATCTAAAGTAACAAGAATGCCAGTAATTTGTGTATTTTGATTACCAACAAGAAGACCTACATTATCGAAGTCTTCGGCATATGCTAAAGGCGATAACTCTTCGAGATAATTTATAACGTCTTGAACAATCATGAACATTTGTTTAAGTTCAAATATAAATAATTACTTTCGTAGCTATGAATTTTGTTCGAAAAATATTATTTCCGATAGTTCCTATTTACTATTTGGTTACTTGGTTGCGTAATTGGTTTTACGATACAGGCATTTTTAAATCTAAATCGTATAACTTTCCTTTAATCTGTGTTGGGAATTTAAGTGCTGGTGGAACAGGTAAAACACCAATGATAGAGTACTTAATACAGTTATTAAGCAGTAATTATAACATTGCTACATTAAGTAGAGGATATAAGCGAAATACCAAAGGGTTTTATATTGCAGACAAGAATGCTTCGGCAGAAAAAATTGGAGACGAACCTTTTCAGATGCTACAAAAGTTTGATGATGTTATTGTAAGTGTTGATGAGAATAGGCAAAATGGAATTGCACAATTGCAACAATTACAAAATGTACCTGAAATTATTTTATTAGATGATGCTTTTCAGCACAGGAAAGTAAGTGCAGGATTAAACATACTACTTACAACTTATGCTAAACTTTATATTGATGATTTTGTTTTACCAACTGGGAATTTGCGTGAACCAAAATCTGGAGCAAAAAGAGCTCAAATAATTGTAGTTACTAAATGTCCTATTAATTTGCATGAAAACGAAAAAAGTAAAATTATTAGACGATTAAAACCGCTTTCTAGACAAGAGGTGTTTTTTAGCACTATTAAATATTCTGAAACTGTGTATTCATTAAAAACAAGCAAACCTCTTATTGATTTACAGACAGAAAAATTTACTTTAGTTACCGGAATTGCTAACCCAAAACCGATATTAAGTTTTTTGAATAATTGTGGATATAATTTCGAGCATTTAAACTTTAAAGATCATCATAGCTTTACAGAAAGTGAATTAAAATTGCTAAACACCAAACCTTTTATTTTAACCACTGAAAAAGATTTTATGAGATTAAAAGATAATATCGATATAGAGCGATTATTTTATCTACCAATAGAAATTGAAATTTCTGATAAAGAAAAATTCGATAATATTATTAATGAATACTTAAGTGGTAATTAAGCTGAAGCTGAAGATTTATTATCGAATAATGCTGAGAATAATTTCTTTTCAAAATCTTCTTGTTTAAACGGTTTCGAAATAATATCATCAAAACCAGCTTCATCAAATTCTTGCATTTTATCTTCCAGTGTTACAGCAGTTAGTGCAAATATGGTAAGTTCTTTATCGAAGGCTCTAATCCTTTTTGTAGCTTCAATACCACTTATTCCTGGCATATGAATATCCATGAGCACTATGTTGTATGTGTTTTCCTTAACCAAATCTACAGCATCTTCACCATTATCTACAACTTCACAGTTAAGTTTCATTTTAGATAAGATTTTTTTAGTTATCATTTGGTTAATCTTGTTGTCTTCTACAATTAAAATATTTATTTTACTTAAATCTATATCGTTTACATTTTTAAATAGGTCTTTCTTCTCTACCTTAACAACTTCTTTAGATTCTTTTAAAGGTAATTCAATACTAAAAGTTGTGCCTTGTCCTAACTCACTTTTTAAATACACTTTACCTCTAAGTATATCTACTAAGCCTTTTACGATTGATAATCCTAAACCTGTTCCACCATATTTACGATTAATTTGAATAGAACCTTGAGAAAAACTCTCGAACATATTCTCCTGCTTTTCTTTTGTAATCCCAATCCCATTATCTTCAACTTCTAATCGTATTTTAAATAGACTTTGATTTTGAGTTACTTTAAGGATTCTAACCCAAATATCGCCATCTTTGGTAAACTTTATTGAGTTACCAATTAAATTAATTAATATTTGAGATATTTTTAATTGGTCTCCATGAAATATTTCAGGAAGCGATTTATCGTATTCAATATGAATAGCAATATTATTGTCTAAAGCAGAATTATTTAAAGCTGCTGCAACATTTTCTACTTTATGTCTTAAATTAAAAATTTCGGGATCCAGTTCTACCTTATTTGCTTCAATTTTATTGATTTGAAGTATGTCATTAATAAAGGTTAATAAATAATCTCCTGAAAATTTAAGCGATTTTAAATGCTGTATCTGGTCTGGTTTAGGGTCTTCTTCTAAAAGCATTTTTGTTAAGCCAGTTACTGCATAAAGCGGTGTTCTTAACTCGTGCGTTACAGTAGATAAGAAATTTGATTTGGCTGTTGCAGCAATTTCGGCTCTTTCTTTTTCTGTTAGAAGTTCTCTATTTTTTTTGAACAACATATTATTAGTTTTAAGTCTAATATTGTTGTTTTTATATAATGATAAAGTTAATAATGAAAGTATAGTAATAAGTCCAATACTTAATATTGTTGTTAACTTACTTAAGCTAGTTGCTTCTTCTTTTTCGTTTAATTCATCAGCTTGTAGTTTTATTACTGCATCTTTATCTGCTATAATAAACTGTGCTCTTTTTTCGGGTGATAATTCTTCGCTTCTGCTTTTTAATATCGAATCATTAAGTCCTATATATAATCTTAAGTTTTTACTCGCCAGCTCATAGTTTTTTAATTCGGAATATATATTACTTAACAGAAAATAGCTTTCGTTTAAAATCTCTAAATCACCATTGTTTTTAGCAATTATTGAACCTTCTTCAGCTTGAGATAATGCAGTATTATATTTTTTTTGTTTACAAGCAATAACGCCACTTTTTATAAGTGCAGCACTTAATAAAGAAGATAAGTTATGTTTTTTCGATAATATTATTGTTTTTTCTACAAGCGAATTGGCTTCGTTTAGATTATCTAATCCAATGTGTGCTTTGGCTTCACTTAAGGTCACTTCGGTAATTAGGTCATTAATATTCTCTTCTTCAAAAATTGTTTTTGCAGATTTAAAGTATTCCAAAGCATTTTTATAATCTTTTTGTCCTAAATGGATAAGACCAAATGTATATCTAGATATTGATAAATTTAATTTGTCATCAATACTATTTTGTATAGCAATAGCTTTAGTAATAGACGATTTAGCGTTTTTGAATTCTTCAACATTATATTGGAGCTTTGCAATTTTAGAAAGTATTATGCCTTGTCCTTTTTTATCATCAATATTATTTGAAATAACAAGTGCTTGTTTAAGCGTTTTTATTGCACTATAAAAATTTCCTTTTTGTATTTCTTTGTCTGCATTATCTACAACAACTTCAACTTTGTTTTTTTCCAAAGTAATATCATCCTCTATTTTATTTTGAGAGTAACTTTGTGAAGCAATTAAGACTAAAAAAACAAATATGCAATATTTGATTGGGGACATTTTAGGTTAACTTTATCGACAAATATAACTATTTATTCGATAAAATGCACATTTTTTTAATTTTTTTGTATTTTGTCGATAATATGTGTAATTGATAAGTTATCGACTAAATCAATAATTCTGCTCGAATATCCTGTTTCATTATCGTACCAACCAATAATTTTTACCATGTTGCCAATAACAGAAGTCATAAGTGAATCGAAAATACAAGAATGAGAGTTTCCAACAATGTCAATGGATACTATTGGGTCTTCAGTATATTCTAAAATCCCTTTATATTTAGTTTCAGAGGCTAATTTAAAAGCATGATTAACTTCTTCTACAGAAACATTTTTAATAACATTAAAAGTTATATCAGTTAGCGAACCATTAACTACAGGAACTCTAATGCCACAACCACCAATAACATTGGATAATTCTGGAAATATTTTTGTTAATGCTTTTGCAGCTCCAGTTGTAGTAGGAACTATAGATTGTCCTGCTGCTCTTGCACGACGTAAATCACGATGAGGTTGGTCGTGTAAACTTTGATCGGTTGTATAAGAATGTATTGTAGTAATATAAGCTTGTTCTATACCACAAAGATTTTGTATAACATCTATCATTGGCGCAGCATTGTTTGTTGTACATGATGCGTTTGATACAATTAAGTCATTATTGTCTAAAATATGATTGTTAACTCCTAATACTAATGTTTTAATTGATTTGTCTAGTGGTGGAACAGAAAGAATTACACATGATGCTCCATTAGTAATATGATGTTGTAATTCTTCTCTAGTTTTAAATCGACCTGTAGCCTCAATTACAAAGTCCACATTGAAAGGTTTCCAGTTAATTGAAGCAATATTGCTTTCATTTAGAAGTGCAATAGTTGTACTATTTACTTTAATATGGTTTGAATCATAGCTAATATCACATTTAAAAACACCATGTATACTATCATATTTTAGCAAATGACTTAAAGTTTTGGCATCTGCCAAATCGTTAATTGCTACAACTTGAATGTTATTGTGGTCTTGAAGTAACCTAAAAACACGTCTGCCAATTCTTCCAAAACCATTTATAGCGACATTAATCATAACTAATTAATATGTTTTTGAGCTTTATAAGAAGACCTTACAAGTGCACTGCTTTCTACATGACGGAAACCTAATTCTAAACCTATTGCTTCGTATTCTTTAAATTGATCTGGTGTAATAAATTGTTCTACAGGAAGGTGCTTCTTGCTTGGCTGCAAGTATTGACCAATTGTAACAACATCTACATCAACATTTTTAAGGTCATGTAAAGTTTCTATAACTTCTTCACGAGTTTCACCCAAACCCAACATAATACCACTTTTAGTACGCCTTTGTCCTTGATCTTTTAAATATTTTAGGACTCCAAGGCTTCTATAGTATTTTGCTTGAATTCTCACTTCTCTAGTTAAACGCCTAACGGTTTCAATATTGTGTGAGATTACTTCTGGAGTAACTTTAAGAATTCTGTTTAAATGTTGCTCAATACCTTGAAAATCTGGAATAAGTGTTTCCATAGTAGTTTCAGGATTCATTCTACGAACAGCTTTAACAGTTTCTTCCCACAAAATACTTCCCATGTCTTTCAAATCATCACGATCTACACTTGTTAATACAGCGTGTTTTATTTTCATGAGTTTTATAGAACGTGCAACTTTTTCTGGCTCGTCCCAATCTATAGCTTCTGGTCTTCCAGTTTTTACACCACAAAACCCACAGGATCTTGTGCATATGTTACCAAGAATCATAAATGTGGCAGTACCTTCTCCCCAACATTCTCCCATATTTGGGCAACTTCCAGAGACACAAATAGTATTTAAACTGTATTTATCAACTAAACCACGTAGTTCGGTGTATTTCTTTCCTGTAGGAAGTTTTACACGTAGCCATTTTGGTTTAGGTTGACGTTTGGTTAACACGCTCGAAGTAGTATTAGAATCCATTTTTCAATTTCAGTTGACAAAGATACAAAGTATTCTTATAAAGTAGTGAGGTACCAAACACTAAATCCAATTAAAAACAGTATTCCAGACCAGCTTAAAATGTGAAGGCTTAAGTTTGGTCTCCAAGCTTTTGGTGTATGTTTACTACTAATTAATTTGTAATTTATTATGGCATAGAAAGGTGCTGTTAAAAATGATAAAATAGTTGCGATTTTTACAAGTAATCCCATTTCTGAAGCAAAAGCAAAAAAGATAATTATAGTACCAATAACTATAGTAAGTATCCAAAACAGATAACCATTTTTAAAATTGTTATTAAATAGTAATTGTGTGGTTTTATGCATTGCTCTTGGAGATGCATCTAAAATGGTTAATGTTGTACTAAACATTGTAGTAAATGCAGCAATACCAATAATTATATAAGCCCAATCGCCTAAACTTATAGTGTAGATTTCCAAAAGTTGATTTGAAAAAATTCCAGCTTCATTGCTAAAGGTTTCTCCACTATTAAACATAATTAAGTAACCTAAAAAAACAAAACCAATACCTAAAACAATTGTGCTTAAATATCCAACATTGAAATCGAAAATTGCAGATTTGGTATTAAAATTTTTCTCGTTCTTTCTTTTTTCTATAGTCCAAAGGGAATGAAAAACAGAAACATCTAATGGTGCTGGCATCCAGCCCATAAAAGCAATTAAAAATGCAATTTCAAAACTATTATCTGGAAGAATCTGTTTAAAAGAAATAGGTTGTGTATTATTAAATAATGCAGCACAAACTGCAACAAGTGTACTAATTGTTAAAACAATAATAATTATCTTCATTAATTTATCTAACAATTTGTATTTACCTATAATTAATAAGCACAAACAAATTATAAGTATGATAATAGTCCAGATTTCAATACTTACAAAGTCTCCAAATAAAGAAGATGCTAAACCTGCAGTAACTATGGTAACTGCTGTTTGAATGGTAAACATAGTTGCAAGAGACAATACGAAATATGTAATTAAAACACCTTTTCCTAATTTTTTGTAGCCATCTAATAAACTTTCACCTGTAGCTGAAGCGTATCGTGGACCATATTGAAAAAAAGGATATTTAAATAAATTTACCAATAACAAAGCCCAAAGCAATCCTAATCCAAAATCTGCTCCTGCTCTTGTAGATTGAACAAGATGTGATACACCAATTGCTGCACCAGCAAATAATAAACCTGGACCAAGTATTTTAAGATTAAACTTCATTATTTTTTCTGAATAATTTCAGCAAGCAATTTTTTTGCACGAAGTAATTTAACTTTCACATTACTCATAGGCTCATTTAATTTTTCTGAAATTTCTAAATAACTTAACTCTTGAAAGTATCTTAGGTTTATGACTTCCTGATAACGTGGTTTTAGTTTTTTTATATCTAGTAGTAATTTAGCTAGATTCTGTTCAGTAATAATTTTATCTTCAGGAGTTGGTGTTTCATCAATTATATCATAAAAATGTTCATTTTTTCCTTCGGTTTCTTCATGAGATATTGAAATTTTCTTTTTACGAAGAAAATCAACATGAATATTTTTAGAAATAGTAAAAAGCCAAGTTTTAAACTTATAGTTTTCGTCGAAAGTGTCTATTTTATCGAACGCTCTAGAAAATGTTTGAATAGTAATATCTTCAGCATCATTTTCGTTTTCGGTACGTTTTAATTGAAAACCATAAACGTCATTCCAAAAGGTATCTAACAAAAAGTTAAATGCTATTTGATTGTTTTCTTTGGCTTTTTTAATGGCTTGTTTTATTTCCAATTACTGGGTTTTGTTGTAAGATTTGAGATAAAGATAAAGAATTGTGAGAAAATTAAAAATAAATCGAATATTGGCAGTAAAACTATTGTATCGAGTTCTTTTAGTTTTTTTGCAGAAAAACCAACACTAATGTATTGTAATATAATCCTTAAAAGAATTAATGCGATTACAATTTCCCATCTAAATTGAAATGATAAAAGAATGATACTTAAAACCCAAAATAGGAGTTGAGATATGTAAAATAACCCTAACATGAATTTGTGCTTTAACTCATAATATTTTGAAGTTGAAACATGTCGTTTTTTTTGTTTGAGCCAATCTTTAAATGAGGTTTCAGGTAAAGATTCGGTAAGACTATTTTTTGCAAAGCAGATACTTGTGTTTTTAGAATTAGCCACTTGGTTAATAAATAAATCATCATCGCCAGAGCGTATATTCATATGGCTCATAAATCCATTAGCCTTAAAGAACACATCTTTTCTATAGGCTAAATTACGTCCAACAGCCATATATGGTATTCCTAATTTTGCATAAGAGAAATACTGAATTGCAGTAAGTAAAGTTTCATAACGAATTAAAGTGTTTAAAAAAGAATACTTTCTCTTTTTATAACTTCCATAACCAATTACAATAGATTTTGTGTTGCTGAAATGACTACTCATTGTTGCAATCCAATGTTTTGAAATGGGCTTACAGTCGGCATCTGTAAGGAGTAAATAATCATGTGTAGCAGCTTTTATGCCTAATGTTAAAGCATATTTTTTGTTTCCCCAAAATGCTTCAATGTTTTCTACATTTACAATTTTTATGTTGTTGTGTGTTTTTGCAAAAGTTTCAATTATATCTAAAGTATTGTCATGTGAAGCATCGTTAATTAATACGATTTCAAAATTTGGATAATCTTGTTCTAATATATGTGGAAGAAATTGCTGCAAATTTTTGGCTTCATTTTTAGCACATATAATTACAGAAACAGCAATATTTTTTTGTGTAGGTATTTTAGATTTTGCAAAAGCAAATCCTGAAAAAATAAAACCATAATAGATAAGCTGAACAATTGTAATTATAATGAATGTGTAAAATAAGATATCTAACACAATCATTGTTTATGAAGTATGTTGAGGTTCGTCGCAATCTTTAAATTGATCTGGAGTTTTTCCACAAAAACCACAAGATTCACCATTTTTGTTAAGCATTGGATTTTGACTTGCACATGTACCAGCAAATTTTCCGTCTTTTTTTGCCCAAATTTTTATTGCAATTCCTGCTATTGCTAAACCTAAAAGGAGTAATGTAATTAAGAGAAGTTTCATGTGTTACTGTTTATTATTTTTTAAATGTAACATGTCACTCGCCAATAATAATTTCAAAAGAAAGAAATTTTTATCATGCTCGTTTCATTGCAAAAAAGATTTTTACAAAGATAAAGTTTTTATGTAATAATTAGGTGAAAAGATGGAGCTTACTTTTCTAGCTAATTTTCATGATTAAGTAATATTTGCGCAACAGCATTTTCTAATGAAGCATTGTCATTACCACCTTTAGGCTCAATAGTAATACTTAAACTTAAAGCATTCTCTATATAAGGTACAGATTTTAATTTGCGATCGTTAACATCTAATATGCCTAGATTTACCATTTTGTCTTGCAATTTAGCCCACATTTGGTAACATTGTTCTTCAGAAAGTTCTGGTAATGATACTACATCTATTAAGGAGGATTTATCAATAGGATTGATATATGCTACTGTTTTTAAATCTTTAGCTCTTTCATTTCCACGAAGTATGTACTTTTGGGTTTCTGGATTGTTTAATTTCATTAGCTGTCTCATTACTTTATCGAGCTTATCATTATTATTTTCGATGTCACTTCTTAAATCAAAAACTTCGTCTGCAATAGTGTTATTTTCATCTAAAAGACTCTTATTTTGATTATAAAACATATAAGAACTTCCAGCAAAAATAAGAGCTGTTATACTCGCTGCAATACTATACCAAAAAGGGATTTTGTGTCGCGTATGTAGCTGAACAACAGCTTGACTATCTATAGCTTTTACAATGGCATCTAAAGTGTGAGAAGGAGGATTAATGGCATTAGACCTTGCAGCTAACTCTAATTGTACTTGTAAAATTTCGTATTCTTCTTTTATATCTTGGTATTTAGCAATATAAGCTTCTACTTTATTGGTTTCGCTAACTGTTGTCGCACCAATTAAGTATTTATCTAATAAACCGGACTCTAAAAAATCGTGTACTTCTTTTTCCATGATTTTACATTTTAAGGATTATAGATCTTTTTTAGTTCTCTTAATCCAATTTTTAACCTAGATTTAATTGTACCTAAAGGAATACTTAATTCTTCGCTGGCTTCTTGTTGCGTCATGCCTTCAAAAAACAAAGCCTTTAATACAATTTGATATTTAGATTCTAAACTAGCAACATGTTTTTTTAAATCTATTGTGTCTTGATTTAAACCAGATGTTGATAATTTATATACGTTAGAGTCGGCTATTTGGATTTTTTTGTTAAACTTAATGTTATGGCTTCTTAATTTATCAATAGCAGTATTTCTGGCAATTCTATATAGCCATGTAAATAATTTAGCTTTGTTAGAGTCGTATTTTTTTGCGTTTTTCCAAATCTTAATAAAACTTTCTTGTAAAGCATCTTGAGCTAATGCATGATCTTTTGTAATCTTTTGTATTACACCTAGGAGTGAACCAGAATAATTCTCATAAATTAATGAAATTGCTCTTTTATCGCCTTCTTTTAAAAGACTTACTATATGTTGCTCTAATTTTGAAACCAAATTATTTTTTCATTAAATAACGAACAAGTTTAAATAATATTTACTTCAACTTCCAAATTAATATCAAAAATTCGTTTAACTGTAGATTGAATAAGTTGCGCTAATTTAAAAATATCTTCACCTTTCGCATCATCATAATTAACTAATACCAAAGCTTGTTTTTTGTGTACACCATAATTTCCAAAACGTTTTCCTTTAAAACCAAGATGTTCTATAAGCCAACCTGCAGGAATTTTTATTTCGTTTTCTGAAACTGTATAACTAGGTATTTCAGGAAAATTGTTTTTTAGTATATCGAAATGAGATTTTGAAATGATAGGATTTTTAAAAAAACTTCCGCTATTACCAATAACTTTAGGATTAGGTAATTTTGATTCTCTTATAGCAATTACAACTTTAGAAACATCTTGAATAGTAGGATTTTTAATATTCAATTTGTTTAGCTCTTCTGAAATTGCACCATAAGAAGTCTTTAATTTGTGGTTTTTAGAAGTAAGATTTAATGTAACATTTAATATAATATATTCACCTTTTATATCTTGCTTGAAAACTGAATTGCGATAATCGAAATTACAATCTTCTTTAGTAAGGGTTTTTATTTTAAGGGAGTTTATGTGTAAAGCTTCACATTCTACAAAAACATCTTTTAATTCAACACCATAAGCACCTATATTTTGAATTGGAGCTGCACCAACATTACCGGGAATAAGCGATAAATTCTCAATACCACCAAAGTCATGTTTTAAAGACCACAACACAAAATCATGCCAATTTTCTCCAGCTGCAATCTTAACATTTACAGTATTTTCAGTTTTGGAAACAATTTCAATGTTTTTTAAGTCTAAATGAATAACTAATGCTTCAATATCTTTTGTAAGTAACATATTGCTTCCTCCACCAAGAATAAATTTTTCTGGATACTCTTTGAGTTTTAATACAGATTTTAACCCTTCAACACTATTTACTGAAACAAAATATTTTGCATTAACTTCTATACCAAAAGTATTGAAAGGTTTAAGAGATATGTTTTCTAAGACAGTATTAGGCATTATATTGTTTAAGGGCTTCTCTTATAATATTAACGGAAGCTATTAAATCTTCTTTTTTAAGTACATAAGCTATTCTAACTTGGTTTAAACCCAAACCTTTAGTTGAATAAAATCCTGCAGCAGGAGCGACCATTATGGTTTCTCCGTTGAGATTAAAATCTTCTAAAAGCCATTGTGCAAAATCATCAGCATTATTTACTGGCAATTCTACAATGCAATAAAATGCGCCTTTAGGTTTAGCAACTTTAACGCCTTCAATTTTTTGTAATTCTTCAATTAGTGTATTACGTCTTGAAACATATTCGTTAATAACGTCATCAAAATAGCTTTGAGGTGTTTCTAAAGCAGCTTCACTAGCAATTTGAGCGTAAGTTGGAGGCGATAATCGTGCTTGAGCAAATTTTAAGGCAGTATCAATTACTGCTTTATTTTTTGAAACAATGCAACCAATTCTCGCACCACACATACTGTATCGTTTAGAAACCGAATCTATCATAATAGCATATTCTTCTAATCCCTCTTCTTGCATAACAGAATAATGCTCACTTCCATCGTAAGCAAATTCGCGATATACTTCGTCGGCAATAAAGAATAAATCGTGTTTCTTTACAATTTGTGCTAATTTTTTAATTTCTTCTTTACTATAAAGGTATCCAGTTGGATTTCCAGGATTACAAATAAGAATGGCTTTTGTTTTTGGAGTGATAAGTTTTTCGAATTCTTCAATAGGTGGTAAAGCAAAATTATCTTCAATTTTAGAAATAACAGGAACTACATTTATACCTGAAGCAATAGAAAACCCATTATAATTAGCATAAAAGGGTTCTGGAATAATGACTTCATCTCCAGTATCCATAATACTTCCAAAAGTAAAGAGTAAAGCTTCACTGCCTCCTGTTGTTACAATTATATCGTTGGCATTAACAGCTATCTCATTTTTGGCATAATACTTTGCAATCTTGGTTCTGTATTCTTCCGATCCTTCAGATCGACTATATGCTACGACTTCCAGAGTATTGTTCTTTACAGCCTCAAGAGCAACTTGAGGCGTTTTAATATCTGGTTGTCCAATATTTAAATGAAACACTTTAATGCCTCTTTTTTTTGCGTCTTCGGCAAATGGCACCAATTTTCGTATTGGTGATTGAGGCATTGATTTTCCTTTATTAGAAATACTTGGCATTTAGTAATTATTTATGAAATACAAAGTTGCAAAATTTATCTTAAAGTTTATTTAAAATATAGCCCTTTATAAATAATTAGCAAAAAAGATTTGTAAATTGTGTAGAGCCTAGTTTTAGAAAATGATTTGTAAGTTGAAAAGGTATTTAATTTTTATTTTTTGTAGTGTGATATGCTTTCAAAGTTTAGCACAGGGAAATTTTGTGTTGCGAAAAGGTGATAAGGATAGAATTAGTTTTAAGCTTATTCATAATCTTATTGTTATTCCAGTACAAATAAATGGAGCAGAGCTATCATTTTTGTTAGATACTGGAATAAGTAAACCTATAATTTTTAATTTTTTTAATCTATCAGAAGATCTTCAAATTAATCAAACTGAACGTATTTTCTTAAGAGGTTTAGGAGAGGGAGATCCTGTTGAAGCCCTTAAATCTAGAAACAATGTTTTTAAAATTGGAGAAGCAATTAATGTTAATCAGGATTTATATGCAATCTTTGATCCATCACTAAATTTTGCACCACGACTTGGTGTTCCTATTCATGGAATAATTGGGTATGACCTTTTAAAGGATTTTGTTGTTGAAATTAACTATACTAATAACTATATAAAACTTCACGATCCAGAAAGTTATAAGGCAAAACAATGTAATAAATGTAAATCGCTTAATATAGAGTTTCATAATAAAAAGCCATACATAATTGGTTCAGTAAGCATAAATGGTGAAAATAAACAAGTAAAATTGTTAATTGATTCTGGCGGAAGTGATGCATTATGGTTATTTGAAGATGAAGAAATAATTATTCCAAATAAATATTTTGAAGATTTTTTAGGAAGAGGTTTAAGCGGAAGCGTTTATGGTAAACGTTCTAAACTTGATAAATTTTCTTTAGCAGGTTTCGAATTAAAAAAAATTAATGTAGCTTTTCCAGATTCTTCATCCATATCACATGCCAAAAAAATTAAAGACCGAAATGGAAGCCTGTCTGGTGGAATTTTAAAACGGTTTAATATAATTTTAGATTATCCAAATAATAAAATAACTTTAAGAAAGAACAGTAATTTTAGCCACCCATTTTACAATAATAAAAGCGGGATTACTCTAGAGCACAATGGAGTTCGAATAATTAGAGAAGTTGATAGAAGTTCTGGCATAACAAGATTCAATAGTGAATCTGAATCTGTCGGAAGTGTTAATGTGTTTGCAAGTTCTTACAAATATTCATTAGCATCAGCTTTTACTATCGTAGAATTACGAGAGAACTCTCCAGCAAAAAAAGCTGGATTGCAACTTGGAGATGTAATTTTGGTGGTTAATAATAAAGAAGTACATTTATATTCTTTACAAGAAGTAATCCAAATGTTCTATGGAGAAAACGGTAAGCGTATAAGTTTATTAATTGATAGAAGAGGAGTTCAATTAAAAATTAATTTTAGACTAGAAAATTTATTGTAATCAAAAATCCCATCAAATTTTGATGGGATTTTTATAATAAGTTAAAAGTAATATTAGTTATTTTCAACTACACTTTTATTTTTTTTATCTAAAACGCTTGTCTTACCCGAATCTACAACCAAGCCTTTAATCTTTAAGGCTATAGTAGGTGAGTCAGCAGCATTAGAGGTTACCGTTATGGTCTTTCTAATAGGCATTACCCTTTTTGTGTCATACTTTACTTCAATTTTTCCAGTTTTTCCGGGCAAAATAGGCTCTTTTGGCCAACTAGGAATTGTACAACCACAGCTAGATTTAACTTTGGTAATAATGAGTGGGGCTTCTCCAGTATTAGTGAACTCAAAAACCCTTACTCCATCTGCACCTTTTTCAATAGTACCATAGTCTATAACATCAGTTTTAAACTTAATTTTTGCTACTTTTTCTTGCGCATTTACTGAAAAACTGATTAAACTAATGCACAAAATTGCTATTAAATGTTTCATCACTTTAATTTTAAATTCAAGGTAAACATACTTACTTTTTGTTCATTGTGCAAAAATATTAGATGTAATGCAATAACTTAAACACATTAAAACTATAATTTTCACATTATAATTTTACAGAAAAGGAAATATAAGTACTTTTGCACATTAATGCTCAAAAACTATTCCAAAGTATGTCTATTCCATCGCAGTATGATGCAAATAATGTAGAAAGCAAATGGTATAATTACTGGATGAACAATAATTTTTTTCATTCAGAACCAGACGAAAGAGAGCCTTATACTATTGTTATTCCTCCACCAAACGTTACAGGAGTCTTGCATATGGGACACATGCTTAACAATACCATTCAAGACGTGTTAATTCGTCGCGCGCGATTAAAAGGATTTAATGCCTGTTGGGTTCCTGGAACAGACCATGCTTCTATAGCTACTGAAGCTAAAGTGGTTGATAAGTTAAAAGAGCAAGGGATTGATAAAAAAGAACTCACAAGAGAGGAGTTTTTAGCTCATGCATGGGAATGGACGCATGAATATGGAGGTGTCATTTTGGAACAATTAAAGAAGTTAGGTTGCTCTTGCGATTGGGATCGTACAAAGTTTACAATGGATGATGATATGAGCGAAGCCGTAATTAAAGTTTTTGTGGATTTATTCAATAAAGGACTGATTTATCGTGGTTACCGAATGGTAAATTGGGATCCAGAAGCAAAAACCACATTGTCTGATGAAGAAGTTAATCATATTGAGCGTACTGATAAATTGTACTATATAAAATATCAAATTGAAGGCGAGAATGGCTTTGTAACTATTGCAACTACGCGTCCAGAAACCATTTTAGGGGATACTGCTGTTTGTGTAAATCCTAATGACGAACGTTTTATTGATTTAAAAGGAAAGAAAGTTATCGTGCCAATTTGTAATAGAGTAGTGCCTATTATAGAAGATGATTATGTTGACATTGAGTTTGGTACTGGATGCTTAAAAATTACACCTGCTCACGATGTAAACGATAAGGAAATAGGTGACAGACACAATCTTGAAGTTATAGATATTCTTAACGATGATGCAAGTTTAAATAGTTTTGGATTACACCACGAAGGTAAGGATAGAGAAGTAGCCAGAACAGATATTGCCAAAGAACTCAAAGAACTTGGCATTCTTATTAAGGTCGAGGATTATTTTCACAAAGTGGGTGTTAGCGAACGCACATATGCTGTTATTGAGCCAAGACTTAGTGACCAGTGGTTCTTAAAAATGAAAGATTTAGCCAACCCAGCAATACAATCGGTTTTAGTAGATAAAGATATTAAATTATTCCCCAAAAAGTTTGAAAACACCTATCGTCATTGGATGGAAAATATTCGTGATTGGAATATTTCTCGTCAGTTACTTTGGGGACAACAAATTCCAGCGTATTTCTATGGTGAAGGAAAAAACGATTTTGTGGTAGCAGAAACTATTGAGGAAGCATTAAATCTCGCACAAGAAAAGTCAAACAACAAACAACTAACAACTAACGATTTAACTCAAGAATCAGATGTAGTAGATACTTGGTTTTCGTCTTGGTTATGGCCAATGAGCGTGTTTGATGGTATTTTAAATCCAGAAAACGAGGATATAAAGTATTATTATCCTACCAACGATTTGGTTACAGGACCAGATATTTTATTCTTTTGGGTAGCACGTATGATTATTGCTGGATATGAGTATAAGGGTGAAAAACCGTTTAAAAATGTGTATTTAACAGGATTGGTTCGCGATAAACAACGTCGTAAAATGAGTAAATCGCTTGGTAATTCGCCTGATGCCTTAAAACTGATTAAAGAATTTGGTGCAGATGGTGTTCGTGTGGGTTTATTATTGAGTTCTGCC
>Ga0164320_10000012_pt1 | contig 48034 bp, 42 predicted proteins | sample GuaBasSediGuay11_FD_113736 | JGI IMG/M metagenome (GOLD analysis project Ga0164320, IMG submission 113736) | Subseafloor sediment microbial communities from Guaymas Basin, Gulf of California, Mexico - Guay11, Core 4567-28, 0-3 cm | ecosystem: Environmental > Aquatic > Marine > Hydrothermal...
ACCAGGCAGATCACCCCGGTCACGAAGCAAATCGTCGGCCAGTAGCCGTGATTGATGTACATCGACGCAGCCAGCGACATCGCACCGGCAAGCATGTACAGGTACGGCAGGCTTTCATAGATTGGTCGTGAAACCCACATAGCATGTCATTTTCCATGGCGAGCGCCATGGAGTCCAGTCGCTATGGGTGGGAGGGGACCTCCGGGAATCGCTCAGTGTTTGGAGCGCCCGATACCGAACAGGCCCAGCAAACGCGATAAAATCGAGTCTGAAAGACCGTCAACGGTAAGATCAGGCTCGGAATCGAAGCTGTCGGCGCGCAGTCCTTGCACAAATTTCTGCGAATTGGCGTCCAGATCATTCTCGGTAGTTGTAGTTTCGAAAGCCATCATCGTGTTCCTTGAATAGACAAACGAACACTACATCGAACATAAGTCGAATTCGGTGAACAACCTCACAATGTTAAATGCGAAATGCGCCGAAACGACGTTATGTCAAGGTATACAGGCCTTAACCTGTTCCGCCGACGGTGAGCTCGTCGATCTTGAGTGTCGGCTGGCCGACGCCGACGGGTACCGACTGCCCTTCCTTGCCACAGGTACCCACACCGGAATCGAGCGCAAGGTCGTTGCCTATCATCGATATCTTCGTCAGCACTTCGGGGCCGTCGCCGATCAGCATGGCGCCTTTGACGGGCGTCGTGATCTTGCCGTTCTCGATCAGATAGGCCTCACTCGCGGAAAATACGAACTTGCCGGACGTGATGTCGACCTGGCCACCACCGAAATTGGGCGCATAAAGACCGTTGTCGACCGAAGCGATGATGTCCTCAGGATTGTCCGGACCGGCCAGCATGTACGTGTTGGTCATGCGTGGCATCGGCATGTAGGCATATGACTCGCGACGCCCATTTCCGGTTGGCTCAACGCCCATCAGGCGCGCATTGAGTTTGTCCTGCATATAGCCCTTGAGGACGCCATTTTCGACCAGCACGTTGTATTTTCCCGGAGTGCCTTCGTCATCAACAGCCAGAGATCCGCGGCGATCAGGCAAAGTGCCATCATCGACAATCGTGCAATTGTCCGAGGCGACCTTCTCGCCAACCCGTCCAGAGAATGCAGACGTGCCCTTGCGATTGAAATCACCCTCAAGACCGTGACCCACCGCTTCGTGCAGCAATATGCCGGGCCAGCCGGAGCCGAGAACAACCGGCATCATGCCGGCCGGCGCCGCGACAGCCTCGATTTGAACGACGGCCTGGCGTACGGCCTCACGCGCAAACTCCATAGGCACGTCACCGGACAAAAAGTAGTTGAGATCAGCCCGTGCACCGCCACCTGCATAGCCCTGCTCACGGCGACCGTCCTGCTCGAGGATAACACTCACATTCAGGCGCACGAGCGGACGCACATCGGCCGCCAGCGTGCCGTCGGAAGCGGCAATGAGTACAAGATCCTGACTGCTCGAGAGGCTGATGATGACCTGTTCGATGCGGCTGTCCAGATCCCTGGTCTTCGCCTCGATATCGGCCAGCAGCGTGGTCTTTTGTTCGTCGGTTATGCTGACCAGCGGGTCGATGGCCGGATACAACAGTGCTGAATCCGTTCGCTGCCACGCCTGCAGAGCCTTGCTCTCGCCCTGGCGCGCTATTGCACGAGCGGCGCCCGCCGCGTGTTCGAGCGCAGGCAGGACCAGCTCATCGGAATATGCCAACCCGGTTTTCTCGCCGCTGACAGCGCGAACCCCAACGCCCTGATCGAGGCTGAAACTGCCCTCCCGAATGATGCGATCCTCGACGATCCAGCTTTCCTGGCGGCTGACCTGAAAATACAGGTCCGCATAGTCCACGCCACCCTGCATCATCGAGCCCAGCGTCGTGCTCAGGTGCCCTTCGTCGAGCCCTACGGGTTCGAGCATGCGGGTCATCACGGAATTAATGGAGTTGTCGGTTTGGCTCATAGTCGTCGGTTGGTGAGCGCCGGAAACTCGCTACGCAGTTTCGCCGGCAGATCCGGATCGATGTCAGCGGCGACGAAGCAGTTCCCCTCAGCCTGTTCCGCGAGCACCTTGCCCCACGGATCGATGATCATCGAGTGTCCGTACGTCGCCCGGTTGTCCGGGTGCTCGCCATATTGCCCGGGTGCGACGACGTAAGCCAGATTTTCTATCGCGCGGGCGCGCAGCAGGGTCAACCAGTGGGCCTCGCCCGTCACTTTCGTGAAAGCTGCCGGTACTGTGAAAAACGTCGCACCATCGTCGACGAGTGTTCTGTACAACTCCGGAAAGCGAACGTCATAGCAGATCGTCAGGCCAATGCGCCCGGCAGGCGTAGCCACCGTAACCGGCTCGTCGCCCGGGTACATCGACCACGACTCCTGATAGGACTCTTCACAATCAGGCAACCTGACGTCAAACAGGTGAATTTTGCGATACACCGCTTGCTGCACACCGTCGGTGTCATACACCGGGCATCCACCGTAGACGCGCTCGGCCTCGGGTGAGCGCAGCGGCATGCTGCCCGCTACGATCCAAACACCGTGCCGCCTGGCCGCATCGGCCAGAAAGGCTTGTATCGGGCCATCGCCTTCTTCTTCGGCGTACCTGGCCTTGTCGCGACCCTTCTCGGGCATCAGCGCAAAATTCTCGGGCAACACGGCGAGCTTGCAGCCATCTGCAGCGGCGCCGGCGAGCAGTTCATCGGCAAGCGCCAGGTTGCCCTGCACATCCGACTGGCTGTTCATTTGTATCGCCGCGAGTCGCATTTGTGCTTACGAATCGTCCTTGTCGATGCAACCGGTCATCGCACCGCTCAGCGCGAAGATCTCCGCTGTCGCGGTCTCGATAATCGGCTCATCAAAGGAACCACCGATGCTGTAGTACACCTGCGTGACTTCCTGCAGTGGCTTCTTGAAGATCTGCGAAAAAATCAGCAACGCGGCCGCGACCTGCGGGCCCGCAACCAATGCACCAGCAATCGGTAGCGCACTGCCGAAGCTGGCGCTAACTACAGCCGTCTGCTCATAATCACGCGTCACGAGACCTGCCCTGCCGACGATGCCGATATCGGCCGCCGGGCTCTCAAGCGAGAGGTCGCAGGTGTAAGTGTCGCCATCGACGATCGTAAACGTGCCCTGGATCTTGTCAAAGCCGAAGCCTTTTCCGAAAACGTCACGAAAATCCAGCGATAGACGCCGCGGTAAAGCTGCAATACTCATGAGCCCGAAGACGCGACCAGCGCCCGGCTTCACCTCTTCGAGCTGACCTGTGCCGATACGGACTTTGACCTGGCCATCGATCGATTCCAGCATCTTTTCGCTCGGGCCGCCCGACCAACTCACGTCGAGCAGCATCGACAGGTCATCGCCGACAATACCTGGCTCGTAGTCGAGCCTCGTCATCGTCGCTTTCACATCGGTGCTCGTCAGCGATGCCGTAATTGAGCTGCGGTGGCCAGCCGGGTCAGTTTCGTCGACGACCCACTCGCCGGTACCGATGATCTCAAACGTCTCATCGTTGGCGGTCAGCGTTTCCGACTCAAGACCGTCCGCGGTGCGCAGGAAGTTCGCCTCGAGACTGCCAAAGTGGCGGCTCCCGAATGCTGTGTCTTTCGAGACGATCGAGATCGGCGGCAGGGCGCGCGGGTCGACATTTGCCGGTGGCATCTCGATTTCCGATTCGTCGCCAGGCAATATCAACCGCTCGGCCTCAACCACTATGGGCCGCCCGGAGTTGAAGTCGTACGGAATAACTGTCTTGGCAACAACATCATCTCCGTCAACCTGTACGTGCCAGTCACGCGCGCTTCTTTCCATCCGTATTCGATGGTCCACCAGGTGTTGGCCGAGCAGGTGCAGATTGGCGACCGTCAAGTCGACGGTGCGAACACGCTCGACCATGCCCATCTTGCTTTCGGACTTGCGCGCCTGCTCGAACCAGCGCCGCACGTTAATGTAGTCGGTGTCACCTCGCAGGTGCAGCCCGCGCGTCTCGGGAATCGACTCAACCTCTGCATTGACGCCGAACGTAACCAGACCACGATCGATATCCCACTGGTCTTCCTGCTTCGTGATCGCGACCTGCCATGAGAATACGTCGCCCGCCACACCTGTTGTCTGTACGAGCTCGCCACCTTTGGGCAGGAAAATCGAGGCACCGAAGTTAACGGCCTGGTCCGCCGCTTTGCCTAATGGTCGCGGCAGGTCGACCACGAAGCCCTGCAGGTCACTCGCAATCTGAATCGTGAACGGTGACGGGTCTTCAACCTTGCCACGTGGGAATAACAGGCGCGCCGAAAAACCAGATTCGCCCGTTACCCTGTCCGAGAGTGGCAAGCCGAGTTCTGTCGCCAGTGCCTCGGCGGTTGCGCTGCCGCTTGCATCTGCGATCACGCGGTAGTTGGGCATAGACTCCGGAGCCTGCGAGAGTTCCACCGAGATAGGTTTGCCGAGGAATGTGGCTGTGAGTGCGTCGCTGCTGATGTCAAAGCGCTCAATAGTGACTGCACCGTTCATGTCGGTCAGCGGTGCATTGAAACCTTCCATCTGCAGACTGCCGTCTTGTGCCTGCAGCCGGGCCACGAACGAAAAGTTTTCCCAGTCCCGAATCGGAACGTTGAGATCGAGATCGAGGCTTGCATCGCCCGACACCGTGATCTTGTCCAGCTGCCCACCAAACATCTCGCCAATAGGGCTCTGGATCGACAGTTGTCGTAATGATTCGAGAGTTCCGGTCCCGTGGGCGTTGATGGTCAGGAATGGATTCCGGAAGTCGGCGATTTCGAGCCTGGCATTGCGCACGACATTGCCCGCATTGACGATATGGCTGCGCTCGGAACGCAGACTCATGTTCTCGACAACGATGTCAGCCTCGACGACCTCGGCAGCAGGCCACTTCGGCTGATAGACAATGACCGCATCGCGTACATTACCTTCGATCAGGAACTGTCCTTCGCCGTTGTCGAATGGCCATTTATCCAACGGGCCATAGAGGCGCGCTTTGCCGCTCGGTATGCTGCCTGACACCAGACCTTCGTGGAACCACTGGCTCATACGCGGCCGCTTCTCCATATACGGCACGTACTCGCGAGCCACTGCGACGTCACTAATACTAAACGTACTTTCGAGATCGATGAATGGCCTCGCTTCGCCATCGGTTATCAGGACTTCTACACTCGTCTCGTTCTCGAAGAACTCGTTGCGCAACACGATGCTGTCGGAAAGAACGGTCGTACGATCGTTGCTGCGCCTCCAAATGACAGTTCCGGATGTCGTGTTGAAACTGAGTGGGAGACCGAGAACGACGGGCGCCGTAACGACAAGATTGTCTGTATCGATTTCGAGGCGGCCGCTCGATCGATCTGCGCGCAGGCGTCCCGAGAAGCCGCGCACGCCCGGGCGTTTTTCGAATGCAGCAATACCAACATCGATGAATGCAGCCGAAACATTGAACTGAGGCGTGTCGGTATCGAGTTCGCTAAGTGTGACCTCGAGATCGCGAACCACACCACTTGGGTCAAACTCGCTCAGCATTCCGCGTTGTTGTTCGTTAAGCCATGGAATAGCCACGGCGGCATCGGCGAAGTTCAGATACGAGGCCTGCACATCGACCATAACAATCTTGCCTTCGTCATTGGTGCCGGTCTCAAATCGAAGGGACGTCTCTGGCCATTCACCTGCCGGCGTTGTGGCCTGGAACTCGTTCGCCGCAACGAGCCAGCCGTCCTCATCGCCAAGAAACTCGAACCGACCAGTCAGGGCCAGGTCGGAAAGTGTCGCGATTGAAACATTTCTGACGTCAAGATCGACGGTAGCGCTTTGTACTCGCCGGTTTGCAATTTGAATCGATAACTCTACATCGCCACGCCCTGAGCGAAACCTTGCAGGCTCGTAAGGCTGCATGGCCGACACCCCTGCCAGCCTTACACCGTCCAGGTCGACGTTGACGTCCCAGCTGCGCTCTTCAGCCGGGCCCGCCAACAGCTGCGTCGCCAGGACTGTCAAGCTGTCGCCGAGGGACTCGGGCAGCTCAACATCTGCATCGATGGCCATGCGTACGTCGTCGCGGCTGACCACGAGAGCCGGGATCTGGAATGTCTTGGGCCGCTCCTCGCCGGGCTGCAGGAAATGCACCTCGATGTCCTGCAGTCTTATTTCGATGGGACCGAGACCGTCGCCCGCGCTCGCACTCGGGGCCGCGCTGCGTACCGGCAAGAGCTGGTCAATGGGGCTGCCCTGCACGACCCAAGTGCCGTTTTCGAGCTGGCGGACCTCGATGCTCGTGTCACGGACAGTGACCCGGTCAACGACAGCCTTGCGGTCGAACAGAAGGTTGCTGAGCGCCACGCCGACGCTGACCTGGTCGGCAGCGATGATGCGAGCCATCGTCCCAGGCGCGATCAATTCGGCGTCATAGAATTCGATTTCCGGGCCACTCAATCCCCAGCGCGCGTCCATGCCCGAGAATTCGACAGACATCCCGATAGCCGCACTCGCCCAGCCTTTGATGTCTTCCTGGTATTCCGGCAGGCGCGGCAGGAACAACCGAAACAGCCCAACCGCAATTGCGAGCAGGATTACAATGCCGCCCGCCAGGTAGGCAAAGAACTTGACGATGCGTTTCAGAATACTGTTCATAGGCTACTGTGCATGCACGCTGTTACATCAGGACAACGTCGAACTGATCCTGCAGGTATAACGCTTCCGGCTGCAGCCTGATCGACTTGCCTGTCTGTTCCTCCAGCGTCGCCAGACTGGGCGCCTGTTCGTCAAGCAACAACTCGATGACATCCTGGTGTGCCAGGACCATCGCCTCGCTGAACTCAAACTGGCGCGACTGGCGAATGATCTCGCGAAATACCTCAAAACACACGGTTTCCGCACTCAGCACGAAGCCCCGACCCTCACAGCTTGGACACTCATCACAGAGAATATGCTGCAAACTTTCGCGCGTTCGCTTACGGGTCATTTCGACAAGCCCCAGTGGCGACACAGGGCTGATCTGGTGCCGCGCATGGTCTGTAGCCATCGACTGCTCCAGCAGCTGCAACACTTTCTCGCGGTGTGCAGGCTCCTCCATGTCGATGAAATCGACAATGATGATGCCGCCGAGGTTTCTAAGGCGAAGCTGCCTTGCGATCGTCACCGCCGCCTCGAGATTGGTGCGGTAAATCGTCTCCTCGAGGTTGCGATGGCCGACGTAGCCGCCGGTGTTCACATCGATCGTGGTCATCGCCTCGGTTTGGTCGAAAATTACATAACCACCGGATTTCAAAGGAATACTTCGATCAAGCGACTTGCGAATATCGTCTTCGATGCCGTATAGGTCGAAAATGGGCCGGCGCCGCTGGTACAGCTCCAGCATAGGCGCAATCGGCGGTAGAAATGTCTCTGCAAATTCCTGCATTGCCTCAAAGTCCGGTTTCGAATCGACGAGGATGTGCTCCACATCACTCGTTACGAGGTCCCGCAGCACACGCAGCGGCAGCGACAAATCCTCATGTATCAGTGTTTTTACCGGAGTCTTGCTGCACCGTCCCTGAACGACGTTCCACAGCTTCAGTAAGAACCTTAGATCCGCCCGTAATTCATCGGCGTCGGCGCCCTCTGCGACCGTGCGTACGATGGCGCCGCAGGCGAGGCCCGCCTCCGCCAGAAGTTCCGTGACAATGGCGCGAAGGCGTTCACGCTCTTCATCGTCCTCGATGCGCGCCGAGATGCCTACACTGTCACCATTCGGGAGCAAGACAAGATGCCGCGACGGCAGCGTGATGAAGGTGGTCAGCCGCGCGCCTTTGTTGCCGAGCGGGTCTTTGACAACCTGCACCAGTACTTCCTCGCCCTCTTTGACGAGGTCGCGAATGCCAGGAATCGCATCGTCACTATCTTCGCCGTTCCGCGGTTTCTCAATGTCCGAGACGTGTAGAAATGCTGTCCGCTGCAGACCGATATCGATGAAGGCCGCCTGCATGCCGGGCAGAACCCTGGATACGCGACCCTTATAGATATTGCTGATTACGCCGCGACGCGCCGAGCGTTCAATGTAGACCTCCTGCAGCACACCGTTCTCGAGCAACGCAGCCCGTACCTCGCTCGGCGTCACGTTGATCAGAATTTCTTCTTTTGGCGATTCGTCTGTCATTAACCAGTTTTCTCGTGTGGGGTCAGAGCCCTTGGGCTCTGACCCCGAATACTTCAATTCCTGCTTTTTTCAACAATTCCACGGTCTCGAATACCGGCAGACCGACCACGCCGGAGTAGCTGCCGGAAATCGCCTCGACAAACACGCCGCCGCGACCCTGAATAGCATACGCCCCCGCCTTGTCGCAGGGCTCCCCACTTTGCCAGTATGCAAGCGCTTCGTCAGGACTGATTTCCCGAAAATGCACGTCGGTTGCAGACAATGCCGATTGCATTTCCCCGTCCGCCCAGACAGCGACCCCCGTTAGCACCTGGTGCGTGCGGCCTGACAGCTGCCCCAGCATTTCGAGTGCGTCGTCCTGGTCCTCGGGCTTGCCAAAAACATCGTCGCCGAGCACCACCAGCGTATCCGCAGCAATGACGATGACATCGCCACCAGGAGCGCCTGCCGTGGCCTTGTCTACGGCGAGACGAAGCACCATGTCCTCGGCTGATTCGCCGTCCAGTCGCTGCTCGTCGACATCGGCGCCCCCGACGCTGAACGTCAGGCCGAGCGCCGCAAGAATCTCCTTGCGCCGCGGCGATGAAGACGCGAGATGCAGGGCTCTATTCTCGATGATAGGGATGACCATGCTGCAACGACCATGCTCGATACATCTGTTCCGCAAACAGTATGCGTGCGAGCCCGTGGGGCAATGTGAGTTGCGATAGTGACCAGGTCATATTCGCACGTTCCCGGCAGTTTTCAGATACGCCATCCGGGCCACCAATTATGAAGCACAGGTCCCTGCCGTCGGCCTGCCAGTCCGCGAGGCGTGAGGACAGTCCGGTACTGGTCAGTTGCTTCCCCCGCTCGTCCAGCAGTACGACCTGTTCAGCCGGGTTCAGTCGGGCGAGAATCTGCTCGCCTTCCGCCTCCATAGCATTTTTGGATTTATCGTTCTTGCTGCGCCTGACGGTTGCGATGGAATCGAGGCGAAATTTCCACTCACGCGGGAAGCGTGCGGAATAGTTGTCGAATGCGTCATCCACCCACCCGGGCTGACGATCGCCGACAGCGATCAATCGAATGTGCATGACCTACGCGTCGGTGACGGCAAGATCACCAGCAGATCCGAGTGACCAGAGCTTCTCCAGGTTATAAAACTCACGCACTTTTGGCAGCATGACATGCACAAGCGCATCCTGCAGATCGAGCAACACCCACTCGCCGCCTTCTTCACCTTCCACGCCGATGGGCTTGTGACCGGCCTCCCTGGCTTTTTCGGAGACATTGTCGACAAGCGCCTTAACATGCCGGTTCGACGTGCCACTCGCGACGATCATGTAGTCCGTCACGGTCGTCATATTGCGCACGTCGAGCTTGGTAATATCCTGCGCCTTGACGTCGTCAAGTGCATCGATGATCAGCGTGCATAGCTGCTCGCTATTCATGCGTTGTTCTCCGTACTGTTCAAATTAGTGCTCCTATAAAACTACTGCCATTGTTTGTCGCGGCTGAAGCCGCTCCCACGACGCTTTCCTACAACTTTCTTTTCGCATAACAGCCAGTTTCCACGATAACCGCCCGGACTGCATCCGGCATCAGAAATCTCGGATCGCGCCCTTCTGCAATCAGTTCTCGAATCTCCGTCGATGCGATCTCGAGCTGCGTGACAGCATGATCGTAGATACAGCCACAAGGGGACCTGTGCAGCTCATCCACGCTGGTCGTACCATTTGCCGCCAGCAATTCGCCGAGCTCACCGGTGTCGGGCAGCCTCCAGCCCGGCCGGTGAGCAACAATAATATGGGCAAGATTCAGTATTTCATCCCAGCGATGCCAGCTCGTCAGGCCAAGATACGCGTCCATACCGGTTATCAGACACAACGACACGTCCGGGTGTTCCTCTCGAATGGCAGTGAGTGTGTCGATAGTGTACGAGGGACCGTCACGCCTGAACTCGCAATCGTCAACAACGAAACCGGGCTGCCCGGTCACTGCGACCTCCACCATGCGGTAGCGCAACCTGGCCGGCGCAATTGTGCTGTTTCGGTGTGGCGGATCGGCGCTCGGCACAAACCTGACCTCACTGAGCCGCAACGCCTGCAATAACTCGAAGGCCGATCGCAGGTGTCCATAGTGAATAGGGTCGAATGTGCCGCCGAAGATCCCGATCGGGTTCATCGCGTCGAGATACCCAGGACGATGTCAGTGGAGATTTGCCAGGGGTCGGAGGACGTTTGGCCTTTGGCCGCCTGGTCCGCATGGCTCGCAGACTTGAGCAGCTGGTGGAAGTCACCATGCTTATGGCGGCCAATGCAGTTTCGAACGAGTGCCTGGCGATTCTGCCAGACACGATTCTTGCGCATGCCGTTCGCAAGATCGGCACCCTGTGCGACGGTATCGGTCAGTGACGCAAGTGTGCGCAATTCGCGAGTCAGCGCCCAGACTACGATGACAGGCTCAATGCCCTCGGCACGAAGCCCCGACAAAATGCGTAGCGCCCGCTTCGCATCTCCACCCAGGGCCGCGTCAACAAGTTTGAAAACGTCGTAGCGCGAACTGTTTGCGACTGCGTCGCCGACGTCATGGGCTGTTACCTTACCCTCGCCGAGTATCAGGCGAAGCTTTTCGATCTCTTGTCCCGCGGCCAGTAAGTTACCCTCGACGCGATCGGCGATCAGTGTCACGGCATCCCGGTCCGGTTGCAGTCCTGTCCTGCGCATGCGTTCGGCAATCCAGCCGGGCAATTCGCGAAGTCCTATCGGCCAGACAGGAATGGACACGCCTTTCGATTCCAGCGCCTTGACCCACTTGGCGGACTGGCTGTTGCGATCAAGTTTGGGTGCTACAACAATGAAAAGAAGGTCTGAGTCGGTAACGTCAACGAAATCGGCAATCGCCTGGCTGCCTGCGCGACCCGGCTTTCCGGTCGGCACGCGCAATTCGATGATGCGTTTTTCGGCGAAAAGCGACAGGTTGGCGCCCGAGTCGTGCAGCTGCATCCAGTCGAAACCCGTCGTCGCGACATGCAATTCCCGCGACGTAAAACCCTGCTCGCGGGCTGCAGCACGAATCGCATCAAGCGCCTCGTCAACAAGCAGATGCTCGTCACCCGTTACGAGGTAACTAGGCGCCAAACTTTTTTGCAGGTGGGTGGACAGCTGGTTAACGTTGATCTTCAACCAAGCTGCTCCATATTGATCGATTCGCTTTCCAGGAGAACCGGTATGCCGTTGGCAATTGGATACAGGACCTTGCCATCGTCGGTGAGCAGCGCCTCATCGAGCGCCGCGTCAAGAACCCGGCCGTCGCGATTGCTCAGCGTGCCGGCATCGATCGCCGCATTCACCGCCTTGAGCGTCGAGCCCTTGGCGAGCGACAGCTCCTTGTGAGTCACAGGGCAGCGAAGAATAACCAGTAGTCGTTTGTCCATGTTTCTCCCGATCCTCTGATAGGATAACGGCATCTCCCGATGGATCAAAGTATGTCGAAGTCGACCAACTGGCTCGACGGCGCAGCGGTTGGGCTGTCTGCGTTGTGCCTCATTCATTGCCTGGCGTTGCCGCTGGTCGTGGCTGGGCTGCCGTTTCTTGCGCAATTTGCGGAAGGGCATCTGCATGCGCAGATGCTTGTCGTTGTGCTGCCTCTCAGTTTCGTCGCGCTCGGGCTCGGCTACCGGCACCACCGCAATCCGAAGATTGTGGCTGCGGGTGCTGTGGGCATGCTGATACTGACGATCGGGGCTACCGTGGCGCACGATAACCTTGGCCTCGCGGCCGATCGACTGTTCACAATCGTGGGTGCGCTGGTGCTGGCTACCGCACATTTCTATAACAGCGTTCAGACGCGCAAACGCAGGAAGTCGATAAGCTCCTGATTCTGGCAATGCTCGGCAGCCTTGAGCGCCAGGCCGATGTCATCAGCAAGCGGCACAAACGCATCGTTCTCGTGCCGACAACGCATCAAGACCTTAACAGCCGTGACATCGTCGCCGTCTTGTAGCAGCCGATTGAGGTAGGACTGCGCGAACACCAGCGCCGGATATTTGATTTCCCAGCGCAGCATCTGCTCGAAGAACCAGGCCCACGCGGACTCCGGATCGGGGTCGCGCTGCAACCAGCTCTCAATATGTTTGAAGCCTCCCGCCCGGTTGTCTCGACTAACAAACCCGTAGGCGTGGCTGAGGACAGCGGTGCGTTCTTTCAGCAGGCTTACATCGACGTCCGCCTGATCCGGCTCGACCGGATCGTAGATACCGACTTCGTCATGGAATTGATGCGGCGCAACGACGGTGCCGGTCAACGAGAAAAACACGAGGGTCAGGTAGAAACCGATGAGTTCGACCAGGAAATCCGGCCACGACAATGAACCGATCCACTGCATGACGAATCCGGCAAGCAGAAAATACGTTGGCAGAATCCAGTAATCCGATCCGGTGCGACCGATCAGGCCACCTATCGCTTTCGGGTTCAGTGACTGCAGTGGCGAACGGGTGATGGCCAGGACAGCCAGTGATGCCGGGATCACGGCGGCAAGCAATACGGAGGTGATGAGCAGGCCAGGTAGCTTGTACAGACTGCCGAATATGTAGATGGCGTAGATAGTGACGACAAGGTGGACAAGCATGAACAGGCTCCATGCTCCCTGGAACCACATCAGGTCCTCGGCTTCCAACGGGCCCGGATCCTTGCCTTTGGCACGTGCATCGAGAATGCGCATCAAATAGTGGAACAGCGACGGCAGAATTAAGAAGGCAAGAAACAGACCCAATAGTTTTCCAAATGCCGCGAACTCGAGCATCAGGAAGATGAACAACGCTGAGAACAGCACTGTCACATTTTTCACCGGGTAGGCGAACTCTCGCGCAATATCAGTCGCTTTGATCATCGCCCTTCTTCTTGTCCGGTACCGGGTCGTAGCCCGAGCCGCCCCACGGGTGGCAACGCACGATACGTTTTGCCGCCAACCAGGTACCGCGAAACGCGCCGTGCTCGCGCAGCGCCTCCATCGCATATTGAGAACAACTCGGCTGGTAGCGACAGTTATTGCCAAGCCAGGGAGATACGGCCATGCGATACAGCCAGACGAGTGCGAGCAAGGGCCATGCGAGCAAGGTGCCCAGTGCCCGGGAAGCTGCCCCGATCATCAGGCCGCCTCTAACGCCTCGGTGGCAAAGTTTCGTATCGCTTTAAGCATGGATGACAACCCGTTGCTTCGTGTCGGGCTCAGGTGCTGTTCGAGCTCCAGTGCCGTGACAAAATTCGGCGGTGTGTCGAGAATGTCTTGTGGGCGCCGACCACTGTAAATACGCAGTAGCAAGGCAATGAGGCCGGAAACAATTGCAGCATCCGAGATCGCCTGGAACTCGAGCCGCCCATCGTTTTCGCTGGCCACAAACCATACCTGCGACTGGCAACCGCGAATTTTGTTAGCGTCAGTTCGGTCCGACTCAGGAAATTCGGGCAGCTTGCGCCCCATATCAATTAGATACTGGTAGCGGTCCATCCAGTCATCGAAAAACTGAAACTCTTCGACCAACTCATCCTGCGCTGCTTGGACCTCGTTAATCATCGCGCCGCCAGGTCGTGCCGCCCGCCCCGTCCTCGATCTTGATGTTGGCCGCAGCAAGCTGGTCACGAACAGCGTCGGCTGTCGCAAAATCCTTATCTTTGCGTGCAGCATTGCGCTTCTCAATTAATGCCTCGATGTCGTCGGCCGACAACTCGCCTTCGACATGACCTGCAAACCACTCCTCGGGATCGGACTGCAGCAGGCCCATGAGTTCACCTGTCGCAAACATGCTCGCAGCAAGCCGGATCTTCTCGTCGGCGTCGTCAGCCTTGTTCAGATCTTTCGCCAGCGCAAAGAATTCGGCCATGGCCTTCGGCGTGTTGATGTCATCTTCAAGCGCTGCGACGAGCGCCTCGGGCGGCACGGCAGCAGCGCGTACATCTTCCGGCACGTCGATGCCGCGGATTGCACCATACAGGCGATCAAGCATGCGCTTGGCGGACTTCAGCGTATCCCCGGACCAGTCGAGTGGCTGCCGGTAGTGCGCACTCAGCAAGGCAAGCCGAACGACTTCACCTGGTACGGTCTTGATCAGGTCGTGAACGAGCACGACGTTGCCAAGCGACTTCGACATCTTCTCGTGGTCCATCGACAGGAAACCGTTGTGCACCCAGTAGCGCGCGAAATCGGCGCCATCGTGCGCGCAGCGACTCTGCGCCAGCTCGTTCTCGTGATGTGGAAACACGAGATCCTGCCCACCCGCATGAATATCGATCGTGTCACCGAGGTGTCTCGCCACCATCGCCGAGCACTCGATATGCCACCCCGGCCGACCCACGCCCCAGGGCGACTCCCATCCCGGTAGCTCAGGTGTCGAGGGCTTCCACAAGACGAAGTCGTGCGCGGCTTTTTTGTACGGCGCCACTTCAACGCGAGAACCTGCAATCATCTCGCGCAAGTCGCGCTTCGACAGGGCGCCATAGTCCTTGTAGGAGTCGACGTCGAAAAGCACATGCCCGTCGGCCTCATAAGCATGGCCTTTTTCGACGAGCGCCTCGATCATTACGATCATGTCATCAATGTGGCGTGTCGCCCGTGGCTCGATATCGGGCGGCAGGACACCCAGTGCGCCCATGTCGTCGTTGTAGGCCGTCATGTACTTCGCCGTAATCTCGTCGATCGGCTTGCCGGTTTCGATCGAGGCGGCGTTGATCTTGTCATCCACGTCAGTGAAATTGCGCGCAAAGGTCAGTTCGTAACGGCGCCGCAGCACGCGAGCCAGCAGGTCGAATACGACGGCCGGGCGTGCATTACCGATGTGCGCGTAATTGTAGACCGTGGGGCCACAGAGGTACATCGTCACCTTGCCATCCTGCATGGGCTCAAACGGAACCTTGCGGCCCTGGCGGGTGTCGTGAAGATGTAGGGTCATCGTTATCTCTTACTGGCCTGTCAAAAAGAGGAATGATAGCAATATTGCCGCCGGCTGCTACGCCTTGTATTCTGCCGCCCCGCATCAGAAATTCTCGAGGACAAACAATGTCGGTCGCCCCGGTCAAATTTCGAGCCCGCCAGTCCGTCGGCCAGGTCGAGGAAGGCAACGACCTGATGCCAAAATTCGACGATCGAGGCCTGATCACGGTCGTCACCACCGACGCCGACTCAGGCGAGCTCCTGATGCAGGGCTACATGAACGTCGAGGCGCTGGGCCTGACCATCAAGACGGGTGAAGCCCACTACTACAGCCGCAGCCGCGAAGTTCTGTGGCACAAGGGCGCAACGAGTGGTTTCGTGCAGAAAGTCCGGGAATTGCTGGTGGATGATGATCAGGACTGCATCTGGCTGCGCGTCGATGTCACCGGTGGGGCCAGCTGCCATGTGGGCTATCGCAGCTGCTTTTACCGGCGTGTGCCGGTGGGCAAGTCGTTCGAAGAACGGCAGTCTGATGGCCATATCGACCTCGAGTGGACCGACCGTGAGAAGGTTTTCGATCCCGAGGAGGTCTACGGCGACGCCCCAAATCCTACTAAACTGTAGTCTTGTTCACTTGCTGATAACAGCTTTCGATTGCGATGATTGGGGTCAGAGTAAAAACGCCCTGGCTATTGATTGACATTAATTCCACAACAGACCCTCGTCATGGTTTGGCCTCCTGCCCGGCCTGCAATTTTTTCCAGTATTCCAGCAGTCCCATCCTGTCCAGGATTACCTCCCAGCGTGGGTCGTCGTGGAGAGAAGCCAGCCACGGGTTGAATATTAACTGGGTCATATAGGAATCTTTCTGCTCAAAGGCTATATCCAGCCACTCGAAAGCCTTGTCGAGGTCGCCATGCCAGGCGTAAGTCAAAACGATGCCAAAGGCCCAGGTCTGGCTATACTCGTCAATCATATTCTGCCGTATCGGCCGTTCTTCCTCATGACGCCCGAGGCTGTGTAAAACTATTGCTGACATGGCTCTTTGCCACCTGTTTTCTGAATTGAAATCCAAGTATTGCAGGCCTTCTTCCGGTTTTCCCTGTCGTGTCAGTGTGGCGGCCAGCCAGGACTTGACGGAATGCGATTGCGAATCCGGATACAATTCCAGAATTCTCCGGTAGATCCGTTCCTCCTCTTGTAGTTGCCTCAGGGCCCAATTTGTTGTGCCGAGGTTGACCAGACCCGAATAGTCAAGCGGGTCCAGCTCAACAGCAAGCTGAGCCAGGCCCAGCGCTCGCTCCATTTCTCCCAGCGAAAGTGCAATCCAGGTGGCTGATCGAAGTACACGTGCGTCTTTCGGTCCGTACTTTAACGCCGTACGCGAGGTCACTTCGGCGCTGGACCAGTCCCAATCATAATTAAATTGAATTTCGGCCAGCGACAGCCAGGCCTCAGCCAGTGTGTTATCAAGTTCCAGCGCCCGCATGGCAGCATGGCGTGAGGCCTCCATGGTCTCTTGCAGGTCAGTGACGTCGTACCATCTCTGGTAACTCAGGGCTGTAGATAATCCTGCCCAGGGTGGAGCAAAGTCCGCGTCGAGTGCTATCGATTCCTGATAGGCGTTTACCGATGATTCCAGGCTTTCCAGGGTACCCAGCGTGGCAAAATGTTTACCCCTCAAATACAGATTGTAGGCTTCGGTATTGGTTGAAGTTGCTATCGGCGCTTCACCGAGCAATTGGATTTGAAGGGCTTCGACGACTTCCCTGGCAATCTCATCCTGGATGGCGAAAATATCATCCAGTTTCCGTTCGTAGGTTTCCGACCAAAGGTGCACATCATTGCGTGCCTCAATTAACTGCGCCGTAATCCGTACCCGGTTGCCTGCTTTGCGTACGCTGCCTTCAAGAATATGCGCCACACCGAGTTTTTCAGCAACCGTGGGGATATCGACATTCTGGCCTTTAAAGCTGAACACCGAAGTGCGGGAAGTCACCTTCAGCTCAGGTATCTTGACCAACAGGTTTAATACCTCTTCGGTGATGCCGTCGGAAAAATACTCCTGCTCAGGGTCAGAAGACATATTGATAAAGGGCAGCACAGCGATGGAGTTGTTATCCCGGCTTTCTTCTTCCGAAACAGGAGGCAAAGCTCTTTTCTCGTTGCCAGGTTTAACTGTTTGTGCAATGGGTTCTTGAGAAAAAGGTCCTGACCCCGTTTGGATACGCGACTCCCAAACAAAATACGCAAGCGCAACAGCAAGTAACACGATGATCGTGTAATTCAGCGTTCGACCAGGAATGCTGGCACGGGGCTGGCTATCGTTATTGTCTTTTTCCTTCTTCAGACCATCCGGCGTCATATCGAATGCCCAGGCAAAGACCAGTGCGATCGGGAATCCGATGATCAGCAGAAAAGCCACGCCAGAGTGGAACCATTCGGGTAAGTGCAGGGCGGGGACAAGCGTGTCGGAGATCTGCAGCAGAAGCCAGCTGACAATGATATAGGCGGCAGCGACCTTGAAGACGTTGCGCCGTTTGAGTTCGTTAAAGAAACTCATCGCAATTCATACACCAGAGAGCCCAGAGAAATCACGATCGCCAATACGCCAATCAGCTCCACTGTCTCTTTCAGGTTTGGCTTTGCCATATTGTTATCTTGCACCGTTACCTGTTATCAATTCTGACGCGAAATGCACCTCCGTGAGCATGCGCTCGAACGCACTCCATCGCGATGCCGGATCATTACCTTGTTTTTCGACATACGCCTTGACGATGTCCTGACCCAGGCTGTAGTTCAGGACGTAAGAACGATACTGCTCAATGAACCGCACGCTTTGTTCCGCGCGAGCGCGTGATGACAGGCCATACTTGCGCCGCATTTCGATCGCCTCTTCGCGGCTGATTGCACCATCCAGGTACAACTGGGCCGTCGCCATTTGTGCGAAGGACAGTCGCTTAGTGAGTTTGTTCAGCGCGTCCAGCGTCGCGACCTTGTCGGGGTCGACGCCCGCCATTGGAAACAGCACATGCCGCTCGTAGTCGGTCTTCTCACTGCCGGGAAACGCGAGATCCACACCGTAGTTCGCGCTCCCCTCGCCGATCAATGCTCCGGGGCTGAACAACGGGAAAATGTAAAACTCTATCCAGCCCTTTTCATTGAGCAGCCGATTCTCGACCAGGACATTCCAGACATGATGGCCCGGATAGCCTTCGTGACAGCCCAGGCCGATCGCGGAGCTGACCTTGGTTGGAAAGTCCAGGTTGAACTGCATCAGGCTCTCGTTATCGCCCTGGTACCAGTTGTATCCGCTCCAGCTTTGGCCGGTGACGTATTCGAGCGTGAAGTGTTCGTCTGGCGGCAGCGAGATGAACCGGGCCGAGCGTCGCCTACATTCGTTGATCGCCGTGTTCAAGACTTCGTCACGAGCCTCCTCGCGAATGACCAGGCTGTCACGAAACTCGGCGATCCTCTCTGACACGTCGCCCTCCCCTGGCAACAGTTTGTCGATTTCCTCACGTGCACGATCAAACTCCGAAAAATCGAATTCAGGCAACTCAACGTCATAAATCAGCCGCGCTTCCTCTGCGAATGTAAACGTCTCCCCGTTCACCATACGCATGCGCGTGTCCATCGCCTGCACATTCTTGAGCAGCGCTTTGTGGCGATTTATGGAGTCGGGTTCGTTAGGTGATATTTCCCGAAGGTCCGAAAACAGGGCAGCGATATCTGCGGACAGCTCTGCTTTTGATTTCAGGTCTTCTTTCGCCGCTGTTGCCCATTCCTCGGGCCCCAGATACGCATCGACGTAATCCGGATCATATTCGCCCAATTGCAAAGCGAGTTTGACGTAGCGCTCCGCTTCCTCGTCCAGCGCGAAAGCTGGTGCGGCTACGAAGGCAAACAGGCAGAGCGCAACAAGATGCTTCATTGGCCTACCGTTTCTTACGCTTTTTCTTTGGTTTCGGCATCGGAAGTTCTCGCTCAGTCAGCACAATCAACTCAGAGAGCCAATCGCCATCCTCGATCTTGTCCTCAATGAGAAACGAGTTCTTGGCGCCGGGATAGGGCGGCGCCTCGACGACCTCTCCGATATATGCTCGCCCCGCTTCGGTCGGCTTTACGAAGAGTTGATCGTCGCAAATCAATGCTACGACCTTGCCCTTCGAGTAGACCGTGCATCCCCCGAACATCATTCGCCACGTTATGTCGCAGCCGTCATCAATTTGGTCCGTGACGTATTCAATGAAATTGCGATCATTCGTCATAAGCTATCCATACGCCGATACCGGTACCTACAGCGCTCGTCCGAGCGCCCGATTGAAGTCGTGCGACGTCAATTGTCGAAACGCATACTTGTAGCCGAAGTACAGCGCCAGTCCGTAGAACAGAATATCCATGGCCTGAAATGTCTCCGTGATCAGGTCGATCATCAGCGCTATATCGAGTTGTGTAAGGACACTTATAAGAGATGCCCCTGTTTGCGCAGAAATGTACCAGGTAATCGTAAACACGTTGCCAAGCACACAACCAACCAGCGCCATCGCGGCTCCAACGATGCCGAATACCTGATCGACACCTCTACCCATGGTCCGCATCGCAATTCCAACGAGGAATCCGAGTCCCACGGCCATCCAGCCAATCTGGTATTCGGTAACTACCGTAACTCCGGCCCAGACAGCAGCACCCGCGACGGCCGCAGTGAGTCCTGCCATGCTGCCCACGACGAGGTTCTGTTCCTGTCGGAATACCTCCAGCGCTCTTTCTGCCTCCTGTTCTGATATCTGGAACTCAGGTTGCGCCTGATCTTCTGCCTTCTGTTTTTGCGGTTCGGGCGGCTTCGGAATTGAATCCGGTGTCAGGTCGTCGCTCATTGAAAACCCCTTTGCTTATCGACTAGAACTTTCCTGATTTCAGACGGCGGCGTTGTTCACGCAGCCGTTTTGCCAGTGGAACAGGTTCCTTGTAGGCGATCGCGCGCGCCTGGTAAGTGTATTCAATGGTACCGATTAGCCACAGGAAATAGCCCATCAGCTCGATGAATTCCTCGACCGCGAGTTTGACCACGCGAAGGTAGCCATCCCCGAGCAGCGACATCCACAGTGGCTCGTGACCGACCAGTCGCACAAACGAGAACAGGATAACGGCACCGGCAAACAGCAACGCAAGACCTGGCGACGGCCAGATGCGCGCCCATGCAATCTTCAGGCGCTTGCGCGCTCGAAATGTGTAGACGATTACGAACGCGGCCGCAATACCAACGAGCACCTGCCAGAGGTTGTCGAGCAGGTAACGATCGAGAAAGAAGTCGAGCTCGCGAATCATGAACGCGAGTGCGAGACCCCCGAACGGAATCGCGATGGGTCTCTGCGATGGGCAGTATTCTGCAACCCAAAGCATGAGCAACCCGCATGTGGCGATGATGATTGGCTGAATAATTTCGATTGGCGAGAATTCGCTCGTACCAAACTGGTCGCTCGAATTCATAATCACGTGCAGCTTGAGGCTGCCCGGAAACGAGATTTCGAGCTGCGTAAGTAACCAGGTCAGCAGTGAGATGCCGACGAAGTAAGCTATGTAACGAGGCCAGACCATACCCGACTATACAATATGTCAGGGGCGCAGCTGGAAGACAGGTGATTCACCAGTATTGAGCAGCCCGTGATCAATCAACCACTTACGTGCATCCTCGGCATCGCGCTCAAACCACGAACGGGTACCGCCCAGTCGAAAGCTGTAGCCCCAGGTGTCCATGTCGGCCATCAGGCGATCACGTCCGACACCGTCAAGTTCGTCGGCCAGTAACACTTGCAGGTAGCAAACCGCCGTCTCCTCAAGGTCATCGCCGCCCGCGTCGGTGTCGAGTCGCTCTCGCCGGTCGCCAGACATGCAGATGATGTGACAGGTTTCGTGTAGCAGCGAATGCACCGGGGTCTCACGACGTACATAGACCGTACAACCAACCACACCGGCCTCACTATCCCCCCAGAAACTGCCGCTAATCGCCTCACCGTCCTGTTGCACCTTGAGGCTCAGGCCATACCTGTCGAGCAGGGATTCGATTGACGCCAAGGGCACATCGGCTACAGCAAGCACGTTTTACAGCGTGGAGATTTGCTTGAGTACAGTGTGTGCCAGATCGCGGACGATAGCCTCACGCATCAGGTCTTCTTCACGTTCCTTACCGAGCACGAGCGTCTCGTCGTAGGTGTAGTCTCGGGTAAACGTAATGTCCTGTGGCGAGAGCAAGCTGGTTTCGCCGGCCACCAACGCGTATTCGACCGAGTAAAACACCTCGAATTCTGTCGGTACATTGCGCGCGGAGACCGATAGCACGCGTTGACCGGTCTGGTCCGACATAATCGACAGTATCGCGGTTGCTTCGTCAGGCGAGTCGACGAGATTAACGCCGGATTCCTGTAGTTGCCGGCGAAGTTCACGATGGAACTGAGTGTTGCGCTCGACGGCCGCAATGTAGGTGCGTTCCATTTGCGGTGGCGCTGTCAAGTCGGCCTGCAGGTGGAACCCGCAGCCCGTCAGTAGCAGAGCCAGCGACATTGTCAGGATCCTATACAACGATGTTGACCAGTCGACCAGGTACGACGATGATCTTGCGCACTTCCTGGCCTTCGACGAATCGCTGTACGTTCGGGTCGGCGAGAGCTTGCTGGCCAATCGCATCACGGTCTGCATCCACTGCGACCGAAACACGTCCACGCAGCTTGCCGTTAACCTGCACGACAATCTCCGCCATGTCTGCCTCGAGTGCCGACTCGTCCACTTGCGGCCAGGGCACGTCGATCAGAGCCGTCTTGTGGCCCAGTGCGGCCCACAGCGAATGGCAGATGTGCGGCACCATAGGCGACAGCATCAGTACGACGGCTTCGAGCCCTTCGCGCACAACCGCGCGCCCAGCGTCGGAATCGTCTTCAAAACGCGTGATGGAATTGATCAGCTCCATCGATGCTGCCACTGCGGTGTTAAACGTTGAGCGACGACCCAGGTCATCGCTGATCTTGGCAATGCTCTGGTGCGTCTTGCGACGCATGTCCTTTTGCGCCGCATTCAGCGAAGCCACGTCCAGATCGGCGACCTTGCCACCGTCTACGTGATTTTGCACTGCGTTCCAGAAGCGTTTGAGGAAGCGGAAGCTGCCCTGCACGCCGTCATCCGACCATTCGAGTGACTGTTCCGGCGGCGCCGCGAACATCATAAACAAACGCACGGTGTCAGCACCGTATTTCACGATAAGTTCCTGCGGGTCGACCGTATTACCCTTGTTCTTGGACATCTTGGCGCCGTCTTTCAAGACCATGCCTTGTGTCATCAGATTGGTGAACGGTTCGGAAACATCCGTCAGCCCCTCATCACGCATGACACGTTGGAAAAAGCGTGCATACATGAGGTGCAAGATTGCATGCTCTATGCCGCCCGTGTACTGGTCAACCGGTGTCCAGTATGCGGCGCGTTCGTCGAGCATCACCTTGTCATTGTCCGGGCACGCATAGCGTGCGAAATACCATGATGACTCGACGAATGTGTCAAACGTGTCCGTTTCGCGGCGCGCGTCTTTGCCGCATTTCGGACATGCGACATTGACGAATTCGGGCATGTCCTTGAGCGGAGATCCGTGGCCCGTGAACTCAACATCTTCGGGAAGTACAACCGGCAGCTGGTCTTCGGGAACCGGTACCGCATCGCAGTCGTCGCAATATATGATCGGTATCGGCGTGCCCCAGTAGCGTTGCCGCGATACCCCCCAGTCACGCAGGCGGTAATTTACCGTGCGCCGCCCGCGACCGGATTCCTCGAACCAGTCGGCGATGCCATTGAAGGCGTCCTCGTAGCTCAGGCCGTCGTAGTCGCCCGAGTTGACCGTGACGCCTTTCTCGATGAACACGGCCTCTTCGATGTCGATCTCGGAGCCATCCACGGGCGCGATAACCTGTTTGATCGGCAAGCCATGCTTCTTTGCGAATTCCCAGTCGCGTTCGTCGTGACCCGGTACCGCCATGACAGCGCCCGTGCCGTAACTCATCAAAACAAAATTCGCGACCCACAACGGTACGTCCTCACCGGTCAGCGGATGAATGACGTTGATACCGAGCGCCATGCCCTTCTTTTCCATCGTCTCGAGCGTGGCTTCGGCCGCATCTGTCAGTCTGCATTCTTCGATAAACGCCGCGACCTCCGCGTTCCCTGCCGCTGCCTTTTCGGCCAGCGGATGCTCAGCGGCTACCGCCATGTAGGTGACGCCAAACAGCGTATCGGGTCGCGTCGTATATACGGTTAGTGGCTCATCCTCGCCCGCAACTTCGAACGTCAACTCGACGCCTTCCGAACGCCCGATCCAGTTGCGCTGCATGGTCTTGACCGAGTCTGGCCAGCCCGGCATGCGGTCTAACTCGTCGAGCAACTCGTCGGCGTACGCGGTGATCTTCATGAACCACTGCGGAATCTCGCGGCGCTCGACGAGCGCATCTGACCGCCAGCCACGACCATCGATAACCTGCTCGTTGGCCAGTACGGTCTGGTCAACAGGATCCCAGTTGACGACCGAGTTCTTGCGATACACGAGACCCTTTTCGAACATCTTCGTAAACAACCACTGTTCCCAGCGGTAGTACTCGGGACGGCAGGTCATTACCTCGCGCGTCCAGTCGTACGCGTAGCCCAGGCGGTCCATCTGGCCGCGCATGTCTTCGATGTTCTCGTAGGTCCATTTGGCCGGTGGCACACCGCGCTTGATGGCAGCATTTTCGGCAGGCATACCGAAGGCGTCCCAGCCCATGGGCTGCAGAACATGCTTGCCCTGCATGCGATGGTAACGGGCAATGACGTCGCTGATTGTGAATACGCGAACATGGCCCATGTGCAATTTCCCGCTTGGGTACGGGAACATCGTCAGGCAGTAGAATTTTTCCTTATCGGTGTCTTCGCCGACTTCGAAACAACGCGATTCAGCCCAGTACTTCTGGGCTTCCATTTCAACGGTTTCGGGGTGATACGCAGTGCTCATGGGTGCTTCAGTTTTGCGGCTGGCCAAAAACCAGAAGCGTACAGCAACAGGCGGCGAAGCGCAGCAGTGGCAGGGTGTTCAGAGGTTGACGCGACCCCCCAACCAGAAACCGCCGACGATCAGGAAGGCGAGACCGAGGACCAGCCCGTTGCCTACGGATGAGTACGGTGTGGCGCCTTTGTAGGGTTGTACACTCCTGGTCATCGTAACGGGTACGAACTGCTCGCCGGTTTCAAGAACTTCGCCCTTTGGCCCGATGAACGCACTGACACCGGTATTAGTGGCCCGAATCGTGTGACGTCCGACCTCCAGCGATCGCATGCGGGCAATCTCCAGGTGCTGGTGCGCCGCGATGGAGCCGCCGAACCAGGCGTCGTTGCTCACATTGATCAGAATTCCGGCCTCCGGCATCGCGTACAGCTGTTCGGCACCGTAGGCGTCCTCGTAGCAAATAGCGACTGCCAGTTCGACGCCGCCCAGGGTGTGAATGAGTGGCGGTGGCTCGTCACCTGCCGTCAGATCACTGTGTGGCAGGCTCATCATGCGCATCCACTCGCGCACGGTTGCCGGCACAGGGAAGTACTCACCAAAGGGCACGAGATGTCGTTTCCGGTACGCTTGTCGCTCCTCGCCGTTGACGGCAATGATCGCGTTATAGGTCTTGGGTTTGATCGTGCGTTCGGTAACGCGCTCGAGAATACCAAACAGTATCGTCTGCTCGTTGATCCGACTGTCCGATTCGAGCCCGAGTATGTATCCCTCGACTCGATCCGAGGCCGCCGGAATGGCAACCTCGGGCCACACAACGATGTCGCTACCCGCGGCCTTGCGTGTTTCGTTGCGGTAGAAGTCGAGCGTCGGCTGAAACTGCTCGATCAGCCATTTCTTATCCTGCGAAATTCCGCCCTGAATGATTGTGGCAGTCAGCGGCTCGCCATCGGGCTCGGTCCAGTCAACGGCCCTGAGACCTGCACCAACGAGGCCCGGCAACAATACGAGGCCAATCGCAATCATTTGCTGCCGCCCGCGCGTCATGATGGCAACGAGAATCGCGGCAGAAAACAGCACCATAAGCGCCGACACGCCATACACACCGATAAGCGGCGCCCAACCAGCCAGCGCCGAGTCAACCTGGCTGTAGCCAAGCGACATCCAGGGAAAACCGGTTATCAACCAGCCACGTGCCCATTCGACAATCACCCAGATGGCCGGCGCGACCACCAGCAGAAGCCAGGGCTCGCCGCTTGCCAGTCGGCTGATCAGCCATCCGGTAATCCAGAGATAGACGGACATGAGCAAGACGAGCCCGATCATGAGCAGCAGCGCGATCCAGGTGGGCGCCTGGCCGAATATCGCGACGGATATATAGATCCAATAGGTACCGGTAAGGAACATGCCGAAACCCAACCAGAATCCGTGTTTGGCCGAATCACGCGGCGAGTTGGTCAGGCAAACATAGAGAAACGGCACCAGCACCAGCGGTACCAGTATTGACAACTCGAATGGCGCGAACGCGAGAGTCGTGACGCAGCCCAGCACAAAGAAAATGAGCTGGCTAATCCGGGGCCTGTCTGCCGGTAACAGCAGAAGAGACGGTTCGCGCGCCACCAGTCAGGCGCTTCGCTGCACTTGCAGTGAGTCGATGCGACGCTTATCAGCCTTGACGACGGCGAAACGGAAGCCACCGAACTGGACCGCTTCACCGCGACGCGGAAGCCGGCCAAGCTCATGCATGACAAGACCACCGATCGTGTCGTACTCGTCATCGCCGAGTTCGCACTCGAAAAATTCGTTGAAGTCCTCAATGCGCGTCAGTGCGCGGACAGCAAAACTCGGTTTGCCATGGCTATCACCGTCTGGACGGATGAATGCCACTTCTTCGCGATCGTGCTCGTCGTCGATTTCACCGACGATTTCCTCAAGTACGTCTTCAATCGTCAGCAGACCCGAAACACCACCGTATTCGTCAACGACGATAGCCATGTGATTGTGACTGTCGCGAAATTCCTTAAGTAGCGCGTTGAGGCGTTTCGATTCGGGGATCACGGATACGGGGCGCAATAATTTCCTGAGCGGCACTTCGTCCGCGTCGTCACTGCCAAAGTAGCGCAGCAAGTCCTTGGCGAGCAATACGCCGAGAACTTCGTCGCGATCTTCGCCAATAACCGGAAAACGGGAATGGCCTGACTGGATGATCGTCGACATGATCTCGTCGAAATCTTCCTCAATATCGATAACGACCATGTGTGAGCGCGGCACCATGACCTCACGCACCTGGGTCTCAGACACCTCGAGAACGCCGGCGAGCATGCTCCTTTCTTCGGCATCAAGATCGAATTCGGATTGTTGAATAAAGTCGTGGATTTCTTCGCGGCTCCAGGGACTACCGTTGAATGCACGCTTGATCCGCGCATACAATCCGGTGCCTCCTTTGCCGCTGGTACTTGGCGGTTTGTCGTTCATTGACCTGTGTCTTGGGAACCTGTCGTTCTGTCGAGGGACATTGTAGCAGTTGAGGCTCAAGACCTCCCGTAGGGGTCTGTCACACCATTGGACGCCAGTATTTGGGCCTCCAGGGCCTCCATTTCAACAGCCTCCACGTCATTTTCATGGTCGAAACCGAGCAAATGTAGCGTTCCGTGGACAAGCATGTGGGCCCAGTGGTCCGGCAAGGTCTTGCCCTGCTCGCCAGCCTCGGCAGCAACGACCGGTGCACACACCACGACGTCGCCAAGCAAGCGGCTGACATCGGCGGGTAGTCCGTCGATATCGCCGGCCGGAAAAGACAATACATTTGTGGCTTTGTCCTGGTCGCGATACAGGCGATTCAGCGTCCGGATCTCATCAGCATCGACAACCCGGACAGCAACCTCGACGTTATCGTCGGGCGAGCGGTCCGACTGCTTGATCGTTGTCGCGATCCAGCCGTGCATGTCAGCCTCTTCGGGAATGTCCGGGTCGTCGCAAGCGACCTGGACGTCAACTGCTACCGCCATTCTTGTCGTCCACTTCGTAGGCCTCGACGATACGTTGCACCAGCGGATGCCGAACAACGTCCTTGGGCGAGAAGAAGGTGAATGCGATGTCGCTAACATTTTCGAGAATACGCGTCGCGTTCTTGAGGCCTGACTCCTGCCGGTTTGGCAGGTCGATCTGAGTGACATCGCCAGTAACAACAGCTCGCGAACCAAAGCCGATTCGCGTCAGGAACATTTTCATCTGTTCGACGCTCGTGTTTTGGGCCTCGTCGAGGATGACGAAGGACTCGTTGAGCGATCGACCGCGCATGAACGCCAATGGCGCAATTTCAATAACGTTGCGTTCAATAAGTTTCGTCACGTGCTCCGCGCCCATCATGTCATACAGCGCGTCGTACATCGGCCGCAGGTAAGGATCGACTTTCTGCGACATGTCGCCGGGCAGGAAACCCAGTCGCTCGCCCGCCTCCACCGCCGGTCGCACGAGCACGATGCGGCGGACCTGGTCTTTTTCGAGCGCATCAATGGCACAGGCCACCGCGAGATAGGTTTTGCCAGTGCCGGCCGGACCGATCCCAAACGCAAGATCCTGATCACGAATACTCGCCATGTAGGCCGCCTGGTTGGCGCCGCGTGGCCGGATCAGTTTGTGGTGCGTCTGTATCTCTACCTCAGCGGCGTCGTTGGCTGCGTCAGCTGCGGCTGCCTTGGATTGACCTTCGTTCATGACGGATTCCTGCAACAGTATGTGCACGCGCTCAGGATCGACCCGTTCCTTGTCAGTCATTTCAAATAACGACAACAGGACATCACCACCAACCTGTGCGGCGCCGGGTTTGCCGGTTACACGAAAGTGATTGCCACGACTCGCGATCTCAACATCGAGTCTGCGTTCTATTTGGCGCAGGTGTTCATCAAACTGACCGCAGAGGTTTGCCAGGCGGTTGTTATCGGCGGGCTCGAGGACGACGTCCCGAGAAATCTGAATCGCGTTCAAAGTGCCTGAGAGCGTACCGCGTAGGAGCGCTGCTTGCCAGCGCGACCATCGATGAGTCGACCCCGGAGCGAGTTAGGCAACGCTTCGGTAATATGGACATCGACAAACTGACCGATGCACGACGGGTCGGCGTCAAAGTTGACCCAGCGCATATTCTCGGTTTTGCCGGCAAGCTGGTTGGCATCTTTCTTTGAGGTTTTCTCAACCAGCACGCGCTGCGTAGTGCCTACCATCGATTGACTGATGTCGAACGCCTGTTGGTTGACTCGCGCTTGCAAGATCTGCAGCCGCTTCTTTTTCACTTCCATCGGTGTGTCGTCTTCGAGGCTGGCGGCAGGCGTACCCGGCCGCGCGCTGTAAATGAAACTGAATGACTGGTCGAAGCCAATTTCCGCGATCAGGTTCATCAGTTTCTCAAAATCGTCATCGGTCTCGCCCGGGAAGCCGACGATGAAATCCGACGACAGGGATATGTCGGGGCGTGCCTCGCGCAGTTTGCGAATTTTCTGCTTGTACTCAAGGACCGTGTGGCCGCGCTTCATGCGTGCAAGGACTCGATCCGAACCGTGCTGAACCGGCAGGTGAAGGTAGTTCGCGAGCTTTGGTACCTCGGCATAAGCCTGGATCAGGCTGTCGGTGAACTCGACCGGGTGTGACGTTGTGAAACGAATGCGCTCGACGCTGTCGATCGCGGCAACGTAGTAGATAAGTGTTGCGAGGTCTGCTATCTGGCCGTCATGCATCGGGCCGCGGTAGGCATTGACGTTCTGGCCGAGCAGGTTGATCTCGGAGACACCCTGCTCCGCCAGGCTGACGCATTCGGCGATCACGCCATCGAATGGCCTGCTGATCTCCTCGCCGCGCGTGTAGGGCACAACGCAAAAACTGCAGTACTTGCTGCAGCCTTCCATGACCGACACGAACGCGGTCGGACCATCGGCACGTGGCTCCGGGAGGCGATCGAACTTCTCGATTTCGGGAAACGAAATATCGACAACCGGGCTGTTCCTGGCCTGAGCATCTTCAATCAGCTCGGGAAGCCGGTGCAGCGTCTGCGGTCCGAAGACAACATCGACAAACGGCGCACGCTTGGTGATGCCTTCACCTTCCTGGCTCGCGACGCAGCCGCCCACACCGATCATAACGCCCGGGCGTTTCTCCTTGAGCGGCCGCCAGCGACCCAGTTCGGAGAACACCTTTTCCTGGGCCTTCTCGCGTATCGAGCAGGTGTTAACGAGCAGCAAGTCTGCCTCGTCCGCATCATCGGTCAGTTCGTAGCCATGGGACTCGCGCAAGACGTCTGCCATTTTGTCCGAGTCATACTCGTTCATCTGGCAGCCCATCGTCTTGATGTATAACTTTTTGCTCATGAATCGCACCGCGTCGTAGGAGCGGCTTTAGCCGCGACAGTCGCGGCTAAAGCCGCTCCTACAGGTTCCCCACAATTACCGGATGAATCCCATGGACTCGAGCTTCACGAGGATGCGGTGCGCGGCCAGATCCGGACTGATCTCAACGGTGTCGATAACCATCTCCGCTTTCTCTGGCACCTCGTACGGATCCGAAATACCCGTGAACTCCGTGATTTTGCCTGCACGCGCAAGGGCATAAAGACCCTTGCGATCGCGTTGTTCGCAAACTTCGAGCGACGTCGACACATGAATCTCAACAAATCCACCAAAAGGCGCAATCATTTCACGTACGGCACGGCGCGTAGCCGTGTACGGCGCGATCGGTGCACAAATGGCGATACCGCCGTTCTTGGTGATCTCGCTCGCGACGTAACCGATGCGACGGATGTTAAGATCACGGTGCTCCTTGGAAAACCCAAGTTCGCTCGACAGGTTCTTACGCACGATATCGCCGTCGAGCAGACTGACCGGACGGCCACCCATCTCCATGAGCTTGACCATCAGGGCGTTCGCAATTGTCGACTTGCCGGAACCGCTGAGCCCGGTGAAAAACACCGAGAAGCCCTGCATGTGCCGTGGCGGATGCGTGCGACGCAACTCTGCGACAACATCAGGAAACGAAAACCACTCGGGAATCTCGAGGCCTTCCTGCAGGCGACGACGCAGTTCGGTGCCAGAAATATTCAGCACAGTATCGTCGTCGGTCTTCTGGTCGATCGGGATGTACTGTGCACGATTCTCGGCGTAAACCATGAGCTGGAACGGCACCATTGTGATATTGAGCTCTTCACCGTGTTCGGTCAGTAATTCCTGTGCGTCGTACGGCCCGTAGAAATCATTACCTTTGCTGTCCTGGCCCGGACCCGCATGGTCACGACCCACGATGATGTGTGTGCAACCGTAGTTCTTGCGAATGATGGCGTGCCAGAGAGCTTCGCGCGGACCGCCCATACGCATGGCCAGCGGCAGCAGGCTCAGCATCGTGGTTTGCTCGGGATAACGGTTCAGTAATTGCTCGTAGCAGCGCACACGTGTGAAGTGGTCCACATCGCCTGGCTTGGTCATGCCGACGACCGGGTGAATCAGCAAGTTTGCCTCGACATCGCGGGCAGCGCGCAGCGTCAGCTCCTGATGCGCACGGTGCATCGGATTGCGGGTCTGGAATGCAACAACCTTGCGCCAGCCGAGTTTCTGGAAGCGGTCACGAACTTCAGCCGGCGTATCACGCAGGTGTTTGAAGTCGTAGTGTGTCGGCAGCTCGACGCCCGTGATCGTGCCACCAATGTACACCGGGTTGCCGATGTTCTTAAGGAAGTTCACCGCCGGATGCTTAAGGTCCGTCGTGCCATACACGCCCTTGGCTTCCACATCGAGATCAGGCGTCCAGATGTCACCAACTTCGAGCGTGGCGAGAATGACGCCTTCGAGATCGCGCAAGGCGATCTTGTCGCCCGACTTGATGTCGGCGGAAAATTCTTCCGTAACATCGAGCGTGATCGGGATCGGCCAGAGTACGCCACTCTTGAGACGCATGGTTTTAACGACCGAGTCGTAGTCATCCTTGTTGAGGAAGCCTTCGAGCGGCGAAAACGCACCGTTAAGCAACAACTCGATGTCGCACAGCTGACGTTCGGTCAGGTCCCATGACGCATAATTGCCTGCCGCTACTTTCTCGGCCTCGGCATCGTCTGCCGCCAAATACAAATCTTTCAGTTCGCCGCCATGCGGCTCTTTAAACGCACCCATTTTTGTCTAGTCCTGGAATTGAAAGCACGGCGCAGGCTATTTGCAGGCCTGCCCCGCTTGAAAAAAAAACGAATTGGCAATAGTTTTCCGCTAGAACGGAATATCGTCGTCGAAGTCATCGGGACCGGTCTGCGGAGGTGCACTCGGCGGCCCTGAATCCTGACTGGAACTCATCGGCGCCGATCCACCACCGCCGCCGGCACCACCACCGCCCGCACCACCGCGACCACCGAGCATTTGCATCTCGTCAGCGATGATTTCGGTCGTCCAGCGATCCTGGCCATTCTTGTCCTGCCATTTGCGCGTACGCAGTTTGCCTTCGATATAGACCTGCGAACCCTTGCGGAGGTACTCCGCGGCTATTTCGGCAAGCCGGTTGAACATAGCGACCTTGTGCCATTCGGTACGGTCTTTCTGCTCGCCCGTCTGCTTGTCTTTCCAGCTCTCGTTCGTGGCCACTGTTAGATTGGTCACCGCCGAGCCGCTGGGCATGTAGCGCGTCTCGGGATCGCCCCCGAGGTTACCGACGATGATGACTTTGTTTATTCCGCGGGCCATATCAGGTCCCCTGTCTTTTGGATTTGGTGTTGTTTTTGCTCACCGATCAGGTGAGGGTCGCCTATTGTAGAGCTTGATGGGCCAAATACCAGCCCGATTTCTCTAGGATTGCCGGTTAAACAGGCTCGACGACGCCAGCCAGATCGCGGCGAGCAGCGCACAGACGAAAAACACGTCCGAGGGACGGCCGGACGCAAGGAATCGACCACCAATCAGTCCACCGACAAACGCGCCGAAAAACTGTGCACTGGAGAAGACACCCAGCGAGGCGCCACGCACATCCCCGTCGGCCAGCAGGGACAAGCGCGCAGGCAGACCCGCCTCGAGGAAGTTGAAGCCGGCAAAAAATATGACCAGCGCCACGAATACCGGCGCAACGCCGAAGCTCGCGAAAGACAGGGTGAGCTGGCCCAGGAACAAAAGCGCCACGGCTATCATGATGGTCTTCGGCTTTCCCTTGCGCTCATCGCTGATGATCAACGGCACCGTCCCGAGCAACGATACGAACAGCGCGCCGATGTACATCTGCCAGTGATCGGTCACCGGCATCTCGAGTCGATTCAGCAGCAGGAACGGCAACGCGACGAAGCTCGCTGTCAGGATTGCGTGCAGTAGAAACACATACAGATCGAGGCGCAGCAGGTCGGGCCTGAACGCCGGAACGATATTCCAGTTCTGCGGCACCTCGGGCCGCTCGATGTTGGCGGGAAGGCCTTTTAGCAGCAGACCGGCGGCGACGGCCAGCCCGGCCGCGAACCAGAACAGTGACGGCACGCCAAACCGGGCCGCAATGACGGGGCCGACAACCAGCGCGACCATGAACGACAGCCCGATGCCGACACCGAAGAACGCCATGGAGCGAGTGCGAACTTCCTGGCGCGTTACGTCTGCGATGAGCGCCGTCAGTGTGGCGGAAATGGCGCCAGCACCCTGCAACAGGCGGCCCAGGATGATGCTCCATATCGTATCGCCGACGGCAGCGACAATGCTGCCCGCAGCGAATACGATCAGGCCACCGACGATGACCGGCACACGACCTACGCGATCGGACAAAGCGCCCAGCGGAATCTGCAGCCCTGCCTGTGTCAGCCCGTAAGCGCCGACCGCAAGACCGATCAGCAGCGGCGTTGCATCAGCAAGCTCGGCCGCATACAGCGATAACACGGGAAGTAGCGCAAACAGGCCGAACATCCTCAGCATTGCAATGACGGCGACGATGCCAACGGCGCGTTTTTCGCCAGGCAGCATCACAGCTATCGCGTTGTCAGAGTCTGTCGTCATTGAACGAGTCTTTGCGCCGAAGTCGGGGGGCGGCGTATATTAGCAGGTTGGTCGGCGTTTACAGCACTCACATGAAATCCACCCACACCAAGTCCATCGACATTCGCGGCGCGAGAACACACAACCTGCGCAATCTCGACCTGAGTTTGCCGCGGGACAAACTTATTGTGTTCACGGGCCTGTCCGGATCGGGCAAGTCTTCACTTGCCTTCGACACGATCTACGCCGAAGGGCAGCGCCGCTACGTGGAGTCCCTGTCGGCCTACGCACGGCAGTTCCTGTCGATGATGGAAAAACCGGACGTCGACCATATCGACGGCCTCTCGCCCGCTATCTCTATTGAACAAAAGTCGACCTCGCATAATCCGAGATCGACGGTCGGCACGGTCACTGAAATTTATGACTACCTGCGTCTGCTCTATGCGCGCGCCGGCATCCCGCGCTGCCCGGACCACGACACAGATCTCGAAGCACAGACCGTTAGCCAGATGGTCGACCAGGTTCTCGCGATGCCCGAAGGCACACGCCTGATGCTGCTCGCGCCGGTCGTTGCAGAACGCAAAGGCGAACACGTGCAGCTCATGCGGGACCTGATGGCGCAGGGCTTCATCCGTGCACGCATCAACGGAGAGGTCTATGAACTCGACCAGCCACCCGCTCTCGACCTCAGGAAGAAGCACAACATTGACGTGATCGTCGATCGCATCAAAGTCAAAGAGGATATTCGCCTGCGCCTGGCCGAATCGTTCGAAACGGCGCTACGACTTGCCGATGGCGTTGCACGCATCGCGCTCATGGAAAATCCGGACGAAGACGAGGTGATTTTCTCCGATCGCTTCGCGTGCAATATCTGCGGTTACTCGCTCACCGAACTCGAGCCGCGCCTGTTTTCATTCAACAACCCGAGCGGCGCATGCCCGGGTTGCGACGGGCTCGGTGTCAAACAGTATTTCGATCCGCATCGCGTTGTCGTCAACGAAGAACTGGCGCTGGCCGGCGGCGCGATACGCGGTTGGGATCGCAAGACAACCTACTACTACCAGATGATCCAGAGCCTGGCCGCACATTACGACTTCGACCTCGAAACACCATTCAACGAGCTGTCCAAGAAGCTGCGCGACATCGTGTTGTTCGGTAGCGGCGGCGAGAAGATTGAGTTCTATTACGAGAACTCGCGTGGCATGCAGGTCAAAAAACGACATCGCTTCGAAGGCGTCATCCCGAACCTCGAGAGACGCTACCGCGAAACCGAATCCGGCGCCGTGCGCGAGGAACTCGCGAAGTTCCTCAACAGCCAGTCCTGTCCGGACTGTGGTGGTACACGCCTGAATCGCTCGGCGCGGCACGTCTTCATTCTGGATCACGCCATTCCCGAGATTTCGAACATGTCTGTTGGCGAAGCTGTCCGGTTTTTCGCCGACATGGAACTCGAAGGCTGGCGCGCAACGATCGCAGACAAAATCGTCAAAGAAATCGGCGACCGGCTCGGATTCCTTTCTGATGTCGGGCTCGACTATCTGTCACTGGGCCGCAGCGCGGAAACGTTGTCGGGTGGCGAGGCACAGCGCATTCGACTCGCCAGCCAGATCGGCTCGGGCCTTGTCGGCGTCATGTACATTCTCGATGAACCGTCGATCGGTTTGCACCAGCGCGATAACCAGCGCCTGCTCAGCACACTGACGCATCTGCGGGATATCGGCAATACGGTCATCGTCGTTGAGCACGACGAAGAAGCGATACTCGCCGCCGATCATGTTGTGGACCTCGGGCCGGGCGCGGGCGTGCATGGCGGTAAAGTCGTCGTCGCTGGAACACCAGAAGACGTTAAGAACAGCTCTGAGTCACTGACGGGGCAGTACCTCTCGGGCAAGCGCAGTATTGCCGTGCCCGAGAAACGGGTTGCGGCGGACCCGGAGCGGCAAATCACGATCGTCGGCGCGACGGGCAATAACCTCAAAGAGATCGATGCATCGATCCCCACCGGCCTTATGACCTGCATAACCGGTGTGTCAGGCTCGGGAAAATCGACCCTGGTCAATGACACCTTGTATAAGGCCGTCGCGGATCTCCTGAACAAGAGTAGTCGTAACCCCTCGCCGCACAAGGAAATTCTGGGCCTCGAGCTTATCGATCGCGTCATCGACATCAGCCAGAGCCCGATCGGTCGAACCCCGCGCTCGAACCCGGCGACCTACAGCGGCCTGTTCACGCCCATACGCGAACTGTTTGCCGGCACGCAGGAAGCACGTTCCCGCGGTTACATGCCCGGGCGGTTCAGCTTCAATGTCAAAGGCGGTCGTTGCGAGGCTTGCCAGGGCGATGGCGTGATCAAAGTCGAGATGCACTTCCTGCCCGACGTGTACGTACCTTGCGATGTTTGCCGCGGCAAACGTTACAACCGGGAGACGCTCGAGATTCGCTACAAGGGTAAGAACATTCACGAGGTTCTCGACATGACTATCGAGGATGCCGCCGTATTCTTCCAGAATGTGCCGGTCGTCGCGAAGAAGCTGAATACGCTGATTGACGTTGGTCTGACGTATGTTCGGCTCGGCCAGAATGCGACAACCTTATCGGGTGGCGAAGCGCAACGCGTCAAGCTCGCGAAAGAACTTTCCAAGCGGGACACGGGTAACACGCTGTACATTCTCGACGAACCGACAACCGGCCTGCACTTTCACGACATCGAACAGTTACTTGGCGTGCTGCACCGGCTGCGCGATCGAGGCAACACAGTCGTCGTCATCGAACACAATCTTGATGTCATCAAGACGGCCGACTGGGTTATCGACCTCGGGCCCGAGGGTGGTGATGGAGGTGGTGAAATTATTGCGACCGGCACACCCGAAGACGTGGCTGCGAACAAGAAGTCATTTACGGGCGAGTACCTGAAACCGCTCGTCGAAAGCACGAGCAAATCGGTCCGCGGCTCCCGCGCCGGTACGCAGATACAACGACGGCTCTAAGAATTTGCTATATTTGGTCCGTAATCGCCATAAGATGGTCAACAAGGACCTGATGGCAGTCGGCTGCGATTTCCGCCAGGCGCTGGAGGACTATCTCAGCCGGTTGCCGAACCCGTCCCAGACCTCGACGTCACCGTAGTTCAACGAACGTATCTTTTGCTCGATCTGTTCAAGATCACCAACAACCACCCAGGTTAGCTGGTCCGGCTGAATGAGCGACCTGGCGCGTTCATTCACGTCCTCCAGGCTGACCGCATTCAACCGCTCCGCCGTACCTTCTGCGTAGTCGAACGGCAACCCATACGCATCAGAGGTGACGATACTGCTCAGGAATCCGCGATTACTTGAAAAGGAGCCGGGCAAGGAGCGGGTGCGGTTAAGCTTGATGCGTTCAACCTCTTCCGCTGTCGCAGGACGCGTCGAAACGTACTCGTCAAGCTCGCGCAGAATTTCCTGCATGCTTTCCATGGTCTTGTCGCTTTGCACGCTCGTGGAAACCGAGAACGTCTGATCGCCGCTCGTATTTCTTGCGACCCGTGAGCCAGCGCCATATGACCAGGATTTGTCTTCGCGCAGATTCATGTTGATTCTCGACTCGAACGTGCCGCCGAAAACCCCATTAACCAGCGTCAGCTCGGTACTGACATCGGGGTCATACGGATCAATTGCATGTCCCGCGATGATCGTGCTCTGCACGGCACCGGGTCGATCGATAAGAATGACGCGTGCGGCGGGTGCGTTAGCTGCACCGACGGGCTTGCGACTAGATGCACTCACCGCTTTCCAGCCAGCAAACGCGCGTTCTACGGATTCCCTGGCTTCGTCAAGTGATATGTCACCAATCATGAAGACCGTCATGTTGTCAGGTGTGACCTCATTCGCGTGGAACTGTCGCAAGGTGTCTACGGAGAAGTCACTAACCAGTTTCGGCGTCCAGACCATGCCAAGCGGACTTTCCTCACCATAAATCACACGGTTGAACAGGCTGCCTGCAAACTGCGATGGATTCTTTTCTATCGTCGCGAGAACGGCCAGAAGTTGTTGCTTGATCTTGTCGAGCTCATCATCCGGAAATGTCGGATTACGAAGCATTTCTGCAGCAAATTGGAACGACTCATCGAGATGCGTGCGCAAAATTCGGTAACCGAATGAACTCCGCTCCGTACCGGCGCCCGTGCGCGGATTCATGGCAATCTTGTCCAGCGCAGCAGCGAGTTCATTCGCATCGAATTTCTTTGTGCCCTTGTCCAGCAAGCCGAATACAGCGTTTGCCGTACCCGGGGCGTCCAGGGGATTCGCCGTATTGCCCGTCTCTACCCGAATCGTGACATCCACCAGCGGGATGCTGCCGCGCCGCGCGACGACGAGCTTCATGCCGTTGTCGAGCGTCGCTGTCTCGATATCCGGAAAATTGATGCCCGAGACCTCGGTGACCTCCGGGATGGACGAGCGGTCCACGCTGGCATCGGTGGACTGCAATTCGGGGAACGGCTCGACCGTCAACTGGTAGTAGTTCTTCGATAGCCAGCGATTGGCAATCGCCTGCAGTTCGTCCGTTGTCGCCGTGTTGAGAGCTTTTATTTCTGTTTTGACCGCCAACGGGTCGCCAGAGAACAACTGACCTTCGGCAAGAAAACGTCCAACAGTCGATTTGCTTTCAAGCGAGCCCAACATGTACATGTTGACTCCCAACTTGGCATTCTCGGTGATTTCCGAGCTTGGGCCCGCAGACAGGTACTCCGCAATGACCTCATCAACGACGTCCAGAACCTGCGCAGGATCAACGCCGGGCTTGACGTCGATCGTCAGGTTGTACTCCCCACTCAGGAGTCGGCCGTGTGCATACCCCTGCACGCTCGTTGCAATCTGCAGGTCATCCACGAGTTTGTTGTAGAGCGGCGAATTCTTGTTGCCGACGAGCGTCTCATTAACCAGGTACATCAACATCGTATCCTGGTGATTCATGCCGGGCAGGACCCACGTCCTGGATATGCGCGTCTGGCCAACCCGGTCGTACATCATCTCAATACGGTTTTCAGGAATCGATGGAATCCACTGTTGCTGTTTTACGAGTGCAACACCGGCGGGGGCCTCGGCAAAATAGTGCTGGACCTTTTCCCTGGCCGTCTCGAGGCTGATATCACCGGACAATACGAGAACAACGTTGGACGCACCGTAATATTGCTCGAACCACTCGTGAACATCCTCGAGAGACGCGCTATCGAGATCGTCCATCGAACCGATGATCGAGTGCCGGTACGGATGATCAACCGGATAGATGCCTGCCCGAACACGATCCGCCATACCTGAATACGGCCGATTCTCGCTCTGGCGTTTTTCGTTCTGCACAACTCCGCGCTGTTCGTCGAGCGCATCTTGCGTCACCGCGCCCAACAGGTAGGACATGCGGTCACTTTCCATCCACAACGCCATGTCGAGAGCACCAGTCGGCACTGTTGCATAGTAATTGGTGCGATCCTCGCTGGTCGTGCCATTCATGCCGGTCGCACCTGCCTCTGTGAACGGCGTGAAAAACTCACCATCGCGATTCACCGTGCCCTGGAACATCAGGTGTTCGAACAAGTGCGCGAAGCCGGTCTTGCTCTCGGGTTCGTCGGCAGAACCCACGCCGTACCACATGCCGACAAAGACAGTCGGTACCGAGTGGTCGGAATGGACCAGTACGGTCAGTCCGTTATCGAGCCTGAACGCTTCGTACTCAATCTCGACCTGGCCGGCGATGTCATCCGCTGCCCGGGCTGTCGCCGCTGCCAGAATCGCCATCACAACGACCGTAACTATGGATTTGTAGGCTGATTGCACTCGATTTTCCTCTACTTTTGCTGGATCCAGTAATTGACCTTGCGGATCACATAAGGTTTCCGAGTCGGGACGCTTACAGTAACCTTGTCCGCATGAATTCACCAACAACGAAGCACCACAGGTCATCCATCCCGGCGATCGCGCTTTTCGTCCTGGTAACTACCGGTGCATGCAACGCGCAGGAGCCCGCGCTTATGGAGATGTACACCGAGCAGGCAGGCGCGCTGATTCTGACCAGTAGCGGTGCTTCACACTTTGCAAGACTCGCGCTGGACTGCATCCACAAAGAGTATCCGAACAAGCTCAACCAGGTACTCGAGAGCGATGAATTCCTGCTCTCACCCAAGACCCTGCACCCGGCCTTCTATGGCTGCTTTGACTGGCATTCGTCCGTACATGGTCACTGGATGCTCGTAAAGCTGCTCAAGCAGTTCCCGGAGCTGGCAGAGCGTGACCAGATCGTCGCGGGACTGGCCACCTCGCTGTCTATGGAAAACATTGCAGGAGAGGTCGCTTACCTTGGCCAGGAATCTGGCAGTTGGGAGCGTACCTATGGTTGGGCCTGGCTCTTGCAGCTGGCGATGGAACTTGGTGAGTGGGATGACCCGCTCGGCGCGGAACTTACTGACAACCTCGCGCCTTTGACGCAAATCGTCCGTGACAGGTACATCGAGTTCCTGCCGCGACAGGAATACCCGATTCGTACCGGCGTACATCCCAACACGGCGTTTGGTCTGTCTTTTGCGCTCGACTATGCACGCTCGGCTGGCGATGACGAACTCGTTCAGTCGGTCACAGAGGCGGCGTTACGCTACTACGGGAACGACAAGAACTGTCCTTTGTCCTGGGAGCCGAGCGGCGAAGATTTCCTCTCGCCCTGCTTCGAGGAAGCCGCGTTAATGGCGCGGGTGTTGCCCTCCGACGTTTACGGCAGCTGGCTTGCGGCGTTCTTGCCCGGGTTGTCTGCAGCGGATGCGCTGGTACCGGCCAATGTCAGCGACCGCTCGGATCCGAAGATCGTGCACCTCGACGGACTCAACCTGAGTCGCGCCTGGGAACTCTATTCGATCTCCAGCCGCATCAACGACGAGAATCTCAAGGCGCAATTCCGCTCCTGGGCGCGCGACCATCTCGCGGCCTCATTACCGCATGTTGCAAGTGAGCACTACGAAGGCTCGCACTGGCTCGGATCCTTCGCGGTGTACGCGCTGACGCGTAACGACTAGTCCAGCGCGCGCAATTGCTTGTCGTGCAGTCGGCTGAGGAACACGAGCGCTGACACTGCGCCAAGCAACGCCAACCACATGTCGGATTGCGTATCCCAGATGTAGCCCTGCGTGCCGAGGAACGCGTCGGCCGCTTCTGCCGACAGCAATGCAACCCACCACTCGATCAGCTCATAGAAAGCGCTGATAGCGAGGCAGACACAGACGATCAGGAAGTCGCGCCAGCCCGGGTAGTTGACGACGTTCTTGCGGATCAGGATTTCGCGCGCAACGATGGCCGGGACAAAACCCTGCGCGAAGTGGCCGAGCTTGTCGTAATTATTGCGTGTCTGATCGAACGCGTCTTTGATCCAGTCGCCCAGCGGCACCTCGGCATACGTGTAGTGACCGCCGACCATCAGGATGATGCAGTGAATCAGTATCAGGATGTAGGTAAGCCGCGTAAGTGGGAAGCGCTCGCGAGTAAACCACAGGACTGCCGCGGCAATGATCGCAGGCACAACCTCGAGCAACCAGGTCGGATAGTCGTGCGGCCCAATGCCTGACCAGATCAACACCGCTGAGAAGATGACGATCCACGTGGCTTGTAGTTTGTTCATTGGCAGTTCTCGTCGCGGCTGAAGCCGCTCCCACATCAATAATGCGGTGGCCGCTCATCCTGCTCGGGGTTCGCGTCACCCTCACCGATCGAACGTATTCGCTGGGTGAGGGAGGTGCACAACTCCTCGAGTTGCATCAGTTTGGCCTGCTGCTGGGTCACAACCTCATTGAGTTCGTTCACCACCTGTTCCTGGTGCGCCAGCTTGACTTCGATGTCGACGAATCTTTCTTCGCTCATGGTCACCCCCTGCAAAAGAGTATCGCCCGCTGGGGCAGCCTCCTACAATAGGCAAATGGCTTTAATCCGTTTCGATGAAGTGAGCCTCGCGTTTGGCGACCACGTCATCCTCCGCGAGGCCAGCCTGGCAATTGAGCCCGGCGAACGCGTGTGCCTGATAGGACGCAATGGCGCCGGCAAGTCGACGACATTAAGACTCATTACCGGCGAACTCGAGCACGATCACGGCGATATCGTCTGCAGCAGTCACCTCGTCGTCAGTCAACTCGCGCAGACGCTACCCGAGGCGATGGATCAGCCAGTCCGCGACATCGTCCGGTCGGGCCTCACTGACATCGAGAAGTTGCTCGAGACCTACAAGGAACAATCTCAGCTCGAGCTCGACAAGCACGGCCTGATGGCACTTGAGGCGCTGCACGCCAAGATCGACGCGCATGATGGCTGGCATATCGAACAACGCATTGAAGAAACGATTTCCGATCTCGAGATTCCGGCCGAGAAAAAAATGAACGAGCTATCTGGCGGCTGGCGGCGACGCGTCGCGCTGGCGAAGGCGCTCGTACAGAAACCCGACCTGCTGCTGCTCGACGAGCCGACCAATCATCTCGATATTGCGACGATCAAGTGGCTCGAAGACAAGGTCTACTCGTACCCGGGCTCCGTGATATTTATTACCCACGATCGGGCATTTCTGCAGAAACTCGCGACGCGCATACTCGAAATCGACCGTGGCAAAATCACAAGCTGGCCTGGGAATTACGCTAACTTCCTGAGGCGTAAGGAAAAATCGGTCGAGGATGAACAAACGGCGAATGCCCTGTTTGACAAGAAACTCGGGCGGGAAGAAGAGTGGATTCGACAGGGAATCAAGGCACGTCGAACCCGCAACGAAGGTCGAGTGCGAGCCCTGACGAAGATGCGCGAAGAGCGCGCGGAGCGCGTAACGCCCGACGGCCATGCACGCATCCACATCGAAGAAGCCGAACAATCCGGGCGCAAAGTCATTCGCGCGAAAAACGTCAGTTACCGTTACGTTGACGCGCCGCTGATCGAGAACTTTTCACTTAAGATCATGCGCGGCGACCGGATCGGGCTAATCGGCAACAATGGCGTTGGCAAAACCACCTTGTTGCGATTGCTGTTGGGCGAGTTGGTTCCACAACGCGGGACGCTGAAGCATGGGACCAACTTGTCAGTTGGATACTTCGATCAACTGCGTCAGACACTCGATCTCGACAAATCTGTCGCCTACAACGTCGGCGAGGGAAGAACCTATATCAAACTCAATGGCAAGGACCGACATGTTATAGGTTACCTCAAGGGCTTCCTGTTCAGCCCTAAACGGGCAGAGATGTCGGTTAAAGCGCTGTCCGGCGGTGAACGCAATCGCGTTATCCTGGCCAAGCTCTTCACACGCCCGGCCAACTTACTGGTACTCGACGAACCAACCAACGATCTCGACATCGAAACGCTCGAAGTACTTGAGCAGAAGTTATGCGAATTTGGCGGCACGCTGATCGTCGTAAGCCACGATCGCGAGTTCCTCGACAACGTCGTAACGAGCACCATCGTGTTTGAGAAAGACGGTTGCATCCAGGAATACGTCGGCGGCTACAGCGACTGGCTCCGAAGCGGCCATGAACTCGCAGAAACTGAGGATCCGTTTGGTCTCTTGGTTGCAGAGCGCAAACAAGCTGCCGCCGTAGAACGCCGCAAACAAAAGAAGACAACCAAACTTAGCTATAAAGACCAGCGCGAGCTCGATCAGCTGCCTGCGGAGATCGAGTCGATCGAGAACTCGATCGCGGAGCTCCAGCAGGTAGTGTCACAACCGGACTTTTACTCGCAGGACCACGAATTGGTACAGGGCAAGCTCAAAGAACTGGCCGACACCGAGGCGCAGCTAGAGCAATGCGTCGAGCGCTGGTCAGAACTCGAAATCATGCAGGACAGCTTCCGCCAGGGCACGTGATGATGTGGCAGGTATGGATTGATCGCGGTGGCACATTTACAGATGTCGTGGCGCGGCATCCGGACGGCCACCTCGTCAGTCACAAGCTGCTGTCTGAAAATCCGGAACGTTACAAGGATGCTGCCGTACAAGGCATCCGGGAAATACTCGGACTGGAACCTGGTTCCGTGATTCCGCCTGGTTCAGTGGATAGCGTCAGGATGGGAACCACCGTCGCCACGAATGCGCTGCTCGAACGCACAGGCGACCGAGTCGTCTACGTTACTACACGCGGGTTTGGTGATGCGCTACGTATCGGCTACCAAAGCCGTCCACGCATTTTCGATCTTGATATCAAGTTGCCAGAGCTGCTTTACGAGCGAGTTATCGAGGCTGATGAACGCGTCGCTGCAGACGGCGAGGTGTTACAGGTTCTGGATGAAAATCAGGTTCGCACCGACCTGCAGGTTGCCTTTGATACTGGCATCAGGTCTGCCGCCGTCGCTTTTCTTCACGGTTACCAGTTTCACGATCATGAACGTCGGGTTGGCGAGATATGCAGGCAGATCGGGTTCACACAAGTCTCACTAAGCTACGAGACCAGCCCGTTGATCAAGCTGGTCTCTCGTGCCGACACAACAGTCGTTGACGCCTACCTGTCGCCAATCCTGCGCCGCTACGTTGAGCAGGTTGCCGATGAACTCGGCGCCGACGACGAAAATAGTCCAGGACTCATGTTCATGCAGTCCAACGGCGGACTGACGGATGCCCGGCTGTTCCAGGGCAAAGATGCGATCCTGTCCGGGCCTGCTGGCGGCGTTGTCGGCATGACACGAACTGCCGCCATGAATGGGTTCGACAGAATCATAGGTTTTGACATGGGTGGCACGTCGACCGACGTGACCCACTTCGACGGCGAGTATGAACGTAGCTTTGAGACACTCGTCGCGGGTGTGCGCATGCGCGCGCCGATGATGAACATCCACACCGTAGCCGCCGGTGGCGGATCGATACTGCAGTACGATGGGTCACGATTCCGTGTTGGCCCTGCTTCGGCAGGTGCCGACCCCGGCCCGGCCTGTTACCGCCGCGGCGGACCGCTGACCGTTACCGACTGCAATGTCATGTTGGGCAAAATCCAACCCGACTACTTTCCTGCCATTTTCGGTGCCGATGGCAACGAAAAACTCGACAGTGAATCGGTGCACAAGCAGTTTTCCAATCTTTCGAAACAGGTTTCGGACGCACAAGGCGCACCCATATCAGCCGAGGATGTTGCCGAGGGCTTCCTGCGCATCGCCGTGGAGAACATGGCCAATGCGATCAAGAAGATCTCAGTGCAACGTGGTTACGACGTCACGGACTACACACTCAACTGTTTCGGTGGCGCCGGTGGCCAGCATGCCTGCCAGGTTGCCGATGCACTCGGGATGGAACGCGTCTTCCTGCACCCTTTGGCTGGCGTATTGTCGGCCTACGGAATGGGACTCGCGGACATTCGCGCCATGCGTGAGGCACAGCTGGACATTGCCTTCGAACCGGAGTCGATCCAACAGGATGTCACTGCTAGCTGCGAGCCGCTCGCGGTATCAGCGTGCGAGGAAGTACGTCAGCAAGGCGTTGCTGACGAATACATATCTATTGTCACGAAAGTTCACCTGCGCTACGAGGGTACGGATACCAGCCTGCTCGTTGATCTCGGCAGCGGCGACCAGATGATGGTCGATTTTTGCGATGCGCATCGCCAACGATTCGGTTTCATCTCGCCGGATCGCAACCTCGTCGTTGAAGCCGTTTCCGTTGAGGCGATTGGCGGGAGCGGTACCACCGATGACGTTGAACCAGCGTTGCCGCCTGCGGCGAGTGAATTAGCCCCGCGCGATGCCGTGACAATGTACTGCGCCGGTGCCCGGCATCAGGCGCCGCTATTTGATCGCGCCGACATGGAACATGGCCATGTTGTCACCGGGCCGGCGATCATCGTCGAGGCAACCGGGACGATTGTCGTTGAACATGGCTGGCGCGGTGTTGTGAACGCATTCGGCCACCTCGTACTGGATCGAACTATCGAACGTGAAGGCGTCGAGGCCATCGGTACCAGCGCCGATCCGGTTATGCTCGAAGTCTTCAACAACCTGTTCATGTCAGTGGCCGAACACATGGGCGCCACGCTGCAGAACACAGCTTATTCGGTCAACATCAAGGAGCGCCTGGACTTCTCCTGTGCTCTGTTCAGTGCGGACGGCGACCTGATCGCCAATGCGCCGCACATCCCTGTACACCTCGGTTCGATGAGCGACTCAGTCCGGACGATCATCGATGCCAATGCCGGCAGGATCCGGCCCGGCAATGTCTATGCGCTCAATGCGCCCTACCACGGCGGCACCCATCTTCCCGACATCACTGTCATCACGCCGGCTTTCGATGCGTACGGCAAGCGGGTGATGTTCTACGTCGCCTCGCGCGGTCATCACGCCGACATAGGTGGGCGCACACCCGGGTCCGCGCCTCCTGACAGTACGCATATCGACGAGGAAGGCGTGTTGCTCGACAATGTCCTGCTGGTGGAAAACGACCAGTTGCGTGAAAAGGAAGTGCGAGAACTGCTCGGCTCGGGCAAATATCCGTGCCGCAATATCGACCAGAATATCGCCGATTTGTCGGCGCAGATTGCGGCTAACGTGACCGGCGTTGCAGAACTGCGCAAGATGGTCAATCACTATGGCATCGACGTCGTCAATGCCTACATGACGCATGTCCAGGACAACGCCGAGGAGTCGGTGCGCCGCGTTATCGACGTGCTGCGGGATGGCGAATTCGAGTACCCCATGGACGATGGCAGCAGGATCTGCGTTCGCATATCTGTCGATCGCGACAAACGCAGTGCGACGCTCGATTTCACAGGAACTTCCGGGCAAAACGCGGGCAATTACAATGCGCCAGGCGCCGTTTCGAAAGCCGCGGTCCTGTACGTGTTCAGGACCTTGGTTGACGACGACATTCCGCTGAACGAAGGCTGCTTCAAGCCACTCAATCTAAAGATACCGCAGCCATCGATGATCAGCCCAGAGTACCCGGCTGCCGTCATGGCGGGCAATGTCGAGGTGTCGCAAGCCGTGACGAATGCGCTGTATGGCGCGCTCGGTGTCCTGGCTGCCTCGCAAGGCACAATGAACAACATCTTTTACGGTAACGACGAATACCAGAACTACGAAACGATTTGCGGCGGCACCGGCGCCGGCCCCGATCATGACGGCACCAGCGCAGTCCACAGTCACATGACAAATACACGCATGACAGACCCGGAAGTACTCGAGGCACGGTTCCCGGTTCGCAACGAGACATTCGCGATCCGTGAGGGCTCCGGAGGCTCCGGGCGCCACAAGGGCGGCAACGGTGTCATACGCAAGCTGCGCTTTCTTGAACCGATGACCGCAACGATGCTGACATCACATCGCGTTGTCGCGCCGTTTGGCCTGGAGGGCGGCGGCCCTGGTAGCTGCGGTAACAATACCGTCGTTCGGTCAGGCGGCAACATCGAGCAACTCCAGGGCAATGACGAAACGTCACTAAACCCCGGAGATATGCTGGTTATTGAAACCCCGGGCGGCGGCGGCTTCGGGTCAAATTAGTTGCACGATCAGTGCGACGATGCAGATCCAACTTACTGCGAACGATAACGTTCTCAACCATGGAACTCCGAACGTATAGACCAGGAGGTGCACAAGGCGCGCCCAGAAGTAGATATTGCAGACCAGCACTGTCGTGCCATTGCTGACGCCCGCCGCATTTAGCATCAATACGAGTGCTGCAAATACGACCAGATTTTCGACAGCATTGTAGTGCGCTTTCTTCATCCTCTCGGCCCACGGCGCAAGCGGCTTCGGATGGTCGGGATAGCCGACCGCATCGACCAGCCCTCGTACCATGATCGTGTTGAGGATATACGGGACCCACATGACCGCCGATAAAGCGACGACCCAGGTCAGACTCATCAGTTCACTTGTCATTGTTGTTCTCCTTCCTGCTTATTCCCAGCGATTGGCTGTTTCGTCGAAATTTTTGTGGCCGCGGTTTATGACGCAGAACCGCTGACCGGTCGGTGCTTCCATGACTACCCATGTTTTAATTTCTTCGATGCGCCGCGCTCCCAAAGCCTCGAGGCGATGTACTTCGGCTTCGATATCGTCGGATTCGATATCGAGATGAATGCGGCTCGCATGATCGACAACCTGCACTTCCAGGTACGGTTCTCCATCCGGCGTCTCGAGAGACTGGTAAAGATCGTTCTCCGGCTCCCCTTGCCGCTTGTACCCCAGCGCCGCGCTCCAGAAATCGGCGGCCTCTCCCAGGTTATCCGTCTGGCAATCGATAATGTATCCAGCTAAGCGGCTTCGATGCATGTCATGACTCCTCTGCGTCAGCACTGCGGGTCAGGTAGTAGCACACGTCAGCGTACGGCATGTCGTCAGGATAGTCTGTAATTCCGAACCCCAACGACTTGTAACATTCAAAGGCTGGCTTGTTGTCGCGAAAGACGAACAGCGAGTATTCATTACCTGGGAACATCGCCTGACCAGCCGTCATCAGCATTTCAATCAGGCGCCGGCCGACACCGTGCCCGCGCATGTCCGGAATCACGACAAGCCGCGCAAGGTGAATCCTGCCATCGCGCTCATATAACTGTCCAAATGCGACGACGCGATTCGCCGGATCGCAAAGGCATAGCGAGGCCATCTTCCCCCAGTAGATATCCTTGAAGAACGTCTCTCGCGTAAACGGAAATCGAAACGACGGTCCACCCCAAACGTGCACATCGTCGAACTTCGGAAACCAGCGCATCAACTCGTCGACGTCGGCTGCAATCGCTTCACGCAGAATCCAGCCATCTTCTTGCAGCGCCTCCCCCTTCATGACCGCGCTACTTGCCGGGCATTGTCTCCGCAAAATAGCGATCGAACGCTCGATGCACGATTTCGGGTGAAATACCGATGGCCTCGACAGCCTGATTGAATTTCTCCATCTCGGCCACCTCCCGGCGGCCATCCGCGGCAACCACCTTGAGGGCCATCAGCGCGATGTCTTCCTTGTCGCCTTCGGTCAACGTCGGAGCGAGGTCGATAAGCGCCTGGCCCAGCCCGGGGTTTTCAGCCATCTCACTCATCGCTCGCGTCAGCAGCTCGAGCGACTC
>Ga0164320_10000013_pt1 | contig 47825 bp, 44 predicted proteins | sample GuaBasSediGuay11_FD_113736 | JGI IMG/M metagenome (GOLD analysis project Ga0164320, IMG submission 113736) | Subseafloor sediment microbial communities from Guaymas Basin, Gulf of California, Mexico - Guay11, Core 4567-28, 0-3 cm | ecosystem: Environmental > Aquatic > Marine > Hydrothermal...
CAGCGATACCAGGACTGTCGAATTACCCGATGGCGAGGAATACAAGACGGTTGAAACAGCCAATCTCGTACTCGACGCGCTCGTCGGCAGTGGCGCGAATCGGGACACGACCGTGGTTGCATTGGGCGGTGGCGTCGTGGGCGACATCGCGGGTTTCGCCGCTGCTTGTTACATGCGTGGCGTCGCATTCGTCCAGGTGCCTACTACGCTGCTCGCACAGGTCGACTCGTCAGTCGGAGGCAAGACCGGCGTCAATCATCCGCAGGGCAAAAACCTGATTGGCGCATTTCATCAGCCGAAAATCGTCCTTATCGACACGTCCACGCTGGACACACTTCCAGCAAGGGAGCTGCGGGCCGGTCTGGCCGAGGTCATTAAGCACGGCGCCATAGCAGATATCGTTTTCTTCGAGTGGCTGGAAAAGAACATTTCCGCACTGCTGGAGCTGGAACCGGAAGCCATCGCTTATGCCGTACAACGATGCTGTGAGATCAAGGCCGAGGTTGTGGCCGAAGACGAACGCGAGGCTGGTCGGCGCGTCCTGCTGAATTTTGGCCATACGTTTGGACACGCTATCGAGCACTGCCTCGGATATGGAGAGTGGCTGCACGGAGAGGCGGTCGCCGCCGGCATGGCGATGGCAACGCAACTCAGCGGTATCGATAGCGATGAGGCTAACCGCCTGCAAAACCTGCTGGTATCGGCCGGGTTACCGGCAAAGCCACCGGCCGTTGGCGCGCAAGCGATGCTTGATGCCATGGCAATGGACAAGAAGGTGCTGCGAAAGCAACTCCGGTTTGTGCTGCTTGGCAAGCTCGGTAGCGCTCACGTAAGCAGCGACATCGATCCGACGCGACTGGAACAGGTTCTCGAGGCCGCTGATTGATGACCGAATTTGCAGCGTATGCGGCCAACGAAGCGCAAAGCCGGGGTCGGCGTTATGAAGAGCCTGCCGCCACTTATCGCGGTGAATACCAGCGCGACCGTGATCGCATCATTCATTCCACCGCGTTTCGCCGGCTTGTCTACAAGACGCAGGTCTTCGTTAATCACGAGGGCGACCTCTACCGGACGCGCCTGACGCATTCACTCGAGGTGTCGCAGGTTGGGCGCTCAGTTGCGGCAGCGCTGTCACTGAACGAACCGCTGACCGAGGCGATCTGCCTGGCGCATGACCTCGGGCATACGCCCTTCGGCCATGCCGGGCAGGATGAGCTCAATGATTGCATGCGCGAGTTCGGCGGATTTGAACACAATTTGCAGTCACTGCGAGTGGTCGATGAACTCGAGGTCAAATACGCCGAGTTCCCGGGGCTCAACCTGATGTTTGAAACTCGCGAGGGCATCCTCAAACACTGCTCGAGAGCGAACGCACGCGAACTGGGTGATATCGGGCAGCGATTTCTCGAGCGCGAACAACCGGGGCTCGAGGCTCAGATCGCCAACATCGCCGACGCGATCGCCTATAACAACCATGATGTCGACGATGGAATTCGCGCAGGCCTGCTGAGCATTGAGCAACTTTGCGACCAGGCGTTGTTTGCTTCGGGCTACGAGGAGGTGCAGCGCCGCTACCCGGACCTCGAGGATCGGCGGCTTATCTACGAAACGATCCGGCGCATGATCGGTGCCGTTGTCTCGGACCTGATCGAGACGACGCGGGCGAACATCGAGGCGGCCGCGCCGCAGTCCATAGGCGAGGTCAGGAAGGCGGGCAAGGCCATGGTGTCTTTCTCGGACGAGGTCTATGAGCAGCACATCGCGTTGAAGCAATTCCTGCAAAAGCACCTCTATTCTCACGAGAAGAAGCTCGAGATGACAAAGCGCGCGCAGACCATCATACGCGAGCTGTTCGAGCTCTATTCGGCAGACCCGAAGCTGCTGCCAGATGAGTTTTCTGAACGCGCCGCGAATGAGGACGAGCCCGGCCGGGCGAGGGTCGTGGCCGACTACGTTGCTGGAATGACGGATCGCTACGCGATTGCCGAACATGAGCGACTCCTCTGAAAGGACGCGGCCTGCGCCGCGCCACCGGACCAGTGGTCGCAGAAACGCGGCTCACGTATATTGCGGAGTCCGTGTCCAAATGCGCCCGCGCCGGCGAAACTGACAAAGAGGCAAGTTCGTGACCGACAAAAACATTCCCGCCAAAGACCGACTCATTTTTGCGATGGACGTCCCCGACTGCGAACGGGCCAGGAAGCTGGCGGAAGAGCTCGGTGACTCGGTGACGTTCTACAAGATTGGCCTCGAGCTCATGATGAGTGGTGGCTACTTCGAGCTACTCGACTGGATGCTGGCGCGCGACAAGAAAGTTTTCTGTGACCTGAAGTTTTTCGATATCCCGGCGACGGTCGGATCGGCGGTGCGGCAGCTCAAAGACCGCGGGGCGAGCTTTGTGACCGTGCACGGCAATCAGTCAATCATGGAAGCAGCGGCCGAGAACAAGGGTGACTCGCTCAAAGTACTTGGCGTGACGGTGCTGACGAGCCTCGATCGAGGCGACCTCGATGACATGGGTTTCGACTGTGATGTGAGCGACCTCGTACTGTCGCGTGCACGACGGGCACTCGAAGCAGGTTGCGATGGCGTCATTTCGTCCGGTCTCGAAGTGCCGAGGCTGCGTGAATTCGTCGACTCCAAACTGCTTGTCGTAACCCCGGGCATTCGGCCTGTCGACAACAAGCCGGCGGGAGACCAGAAACGTGTGGTCACAGTTGATACCGCATTCTCGAACGGCACTGACTACATTGTCGTCGGGCGACCAATTCGTGATGCCGGCAACCCTCGAGCCGCGGCTGAGGCAATCCAGGCCACGATAGCCGCGCAGGTGGCGCAATGACTGAGCTGAAGAACGACCTGCTGTTGCGTGCTTTGCTGCGTGAACCAACCGAACGAACGCCGCTCTGGATAATGCGCCAGGCCGGACGCTACCTGCCCGAGTATCGCGAGGTGCGGGCGCAGGCGGGCGACTTCATGACCGTGTGCCGCAACCCCGAGCTTGCCTGTGAAGTTACGATGCAGCCTTTGCGGCGCTACAAGCTCGATGCAGCGATCCTGTTCTCTGACATCCTGACCGTTCCCGATGCCCTCGGGCTAGGACTGTATTTCGAGACCGGAGAGGGACCGAAGTTCGAACGCCCTGTCCGAACTGCAAGCGAGATTGGGAAGCTTGCGGTTCCCGACGTTTCAGAATCGCTCGGTTATGTCTTCGACGCCGTGAGGACGATTCGCGAAGAACTGGACGGGCAGGTGCCGTTGATCGGATTTGCCGGCAGCCCGTGGACCGTTGGTACCTACATGGTCGAAGGTGGTTCGAGCCGCGAGCTCAAGATCATCAAGGGTCTTGCGGCCGAAGATCCGGTCACGCTCGACAAGATGCTGGATACGGTTGCGAAAACCACTACCGAGTATCTCAACGCGCAGGTCGAAGCAGGTGCCCAGGCCATCATGATTTTCGATACCTGGGGCGCAGCGCTTGAGCGCGACGATTACCGACGCTTCTCACTCGATCCCATGCAGAAGATTGTCGACGGGCTGACCAGGGAGCGTGATGGCAGACGAATTCCCGTAATCCTCTTTACGAAGGGTGCCGGGCCGTTGCTGACGGATATGGTTGGTACCGGATGCGATGCGCTGGGAGTGGACTGGACAACTGATCTTGCGGATGCTCGCAAGTATGTCGACGACAAGGTGGCGCTGCAGGGCAACCTCGATCCGGCGACATTGCGCGAGTCACCCGAAGTCATTCGCCAGGGCGTTGCCGACACACTTGCAAGCTACGGCAATGGTCCGGGGCACGTGTTCAACCTCGGACACGGCATCACACCGGACATCGACCCCGATCATCTGGGAGTGCTGGTTGACGCGGTCCACGAGCTGAGTCCGCAATATCACAAATAGGGCCACCGTAGCGTACCGCGCGTTTACGGGTTAGTGACGAGTGTCCGCATTCGTCCCGAGCGTATTGATATAGGCGACCACATCGAGCAACGACTGTTCATCCGGCAATGCCTTTGCGAACGGCACCATTTGCAAGCCAATGGCATCGTCCGGGTGATCGCCTCGCAAGCCAGCACGAAATTTCTGCAACTGCGTAACCATGTACCAATCCGACATTCCGGTTAGTCGCGGAGAATTTAGCGCCTTATTTCCCATACCCTTTTCACCATGGCACGCTAAACATGTCTGCACATACAGCTCCTTTCCGCGAGTCGTATCGGCTTCAATGGTTACTTCAGCCGGATCATCGTCAAGTGTCAGGATATAACTGACAAAGCTGTCCAGTTGGGCTGGAGCAAAATCCTTAATGTGAAAGTTCATCTGCTTGGCCCAACGTTCGCTGTCATGGTCTCCACGCAGATCATTCCTGAAGTTCGCGAGTTGGCGAGTCAGGTACCAATCTTCCTGGCCGCTAATCTTCGGGGAAAATTCTGACGCATGGCCTTTGCCGCTCACGCCATGACAGGGTGAACACGCTCCGACATAGAGGTTGTTCCCCGGTCCGCCCATACCCATACCCATAGCACCAGGTCGGGCCAGGCCGGCGCCCGCTTGCACTGGCTCGTTGACGACAACCGGATATACAGCTCCCTCGCGAGGCAATATCCACTGCGTAAATTGTTCGTTGGTCTCATCGCAACTGGCAATCCTTGTCTCACGCCGAAGGTTATTACCCGTTGGCCTGCTGGTTTCGCCCACCGCGAGGCAGAATTCCTCTGCAGAGTCAGAGGTCACTTCGACCTTGCCATCGTCGCGGAAAATGAAATGCTGCGACGGCGCATCAGAACAACCCTGCAGAACCACATTGGCACCGTCCTCAATACTTTCTGCCGCCGCACATAGTTTGTACTCAGGCAAGTAGATTTGACCTGGTTGCGGATAATCCACCCTCCAGGTTCCATCCTTAAAGAAGCCTTCTTTGCACGAATGCACGATTACAGGGGCACTCGTATCCGTTGTGAACGCATAACCTTCAAGATCGAGGCAGTATCGCTTCGAAGCATCCAACGCGGCCTTCAACATGAAGTTCCCGCCCATGAACTCCTGAGCGTGTGACAAAGCGCCTAACGAGATAGAAGCAACAAGCACTACGAACCGAAAATTAGTTGAATTCACCTTGGGTCCTGGCCAATCAAATGGCGGCTGCTGGCCTCTGGGTCACAGCCGTACTCATCCTGCCACGGGTAGTCGGGATTCAGCGAAAAGGTTACCGACATCGACACCGGCTCCGTCAAATAGACAGGATCTTCCATGACGTAGTCCAACTGCAGCCGGCGACCATCGTCGATTAGTTTGAAACGCTCGACCAGGTGTTTTTTCTCGCTCGACGAAACGCCACTGCCAATACCCCACTTCGTTGGCGCGAACAGGGCCGTATCCACGACCAGGGTCTCGCCCTCGAACCATGCAATGGAGTGCCCGAAATGTGAGGGCTTGATTCCCGCTGCATGCTCCGTTAATCGCAGATAAATGGTTCGCTCTACGTCCATGATCTCATGGCGGAAGGTGATCTTGTCGTCGCTATGGCGAATGATTTCATGCGCGCCGACGCCGGAGTATATCCAGGGAGGCGTATGACTCACGCAGCGAAACGATGGCCTGTCTCTGACGTCCCAGGCATCCAGCTCGGCTTGACCGAGCGCAGTGACGGGCAAACCAACGGCCCGGGTCTGCCCACCCAATGACATCCGGGGCGTGTTGGCGCTGGCGTTATCAGCACCACCGCCATTGCCGCCCCGGCGACCCCTGCCACCAAAGCGACCGCCCTCTGCTCTCCAGATGCCACTGAAGTCCTCGGAGCGCGCCGACGTATCGGCCTGTTGACGTGGCGCGCGAGGCGTCGAGTCCGGTGCTGTCCCGGGTGCCGATGCGATGGTTCGCCCATCGGGCAATATGAAATAGTTGGCGTAATAGAGATTCTTGTTCTTGTTGCGGTCCGGATTCATGAATACGGTAACTTCGTCACCGACCTTCAACGTTTCGCGAGTCCAGCCCTCGCGGCTCAGTACGGAGATCGAGTTCAGCTCCAGGAGCATCTCTTTAGACTCGCCCGAATCGGTTGTTACCGCCAACTTTGCAAATGTGTGCGGGTTGCGCCACGAATACTCGGTGATGGTGCCCGCAAACTCGAGCACATTGTCCAGTTCAAAGTTGGCACGCGAATGGTGCGCCCAGGCGCTGGAATACACGCCAAAAGACAACGCGACTGCAACAAAAAGGGACCGTAGATTTCTCAAAACAAATCTCCCACAAGCCGCCCCAGACTACCCCACGAGCTCATCTTTTGTCGAAATTATTGACCAATCCGACAAAATCTCGTTGATCGAAAAGAACACAAGGCATACGATCAGAGGGGGCTAGAGGGATCACAATGACCGGGCTTTCGCGAAGGCACTTTATTGGTTCTGCAGCGGCTGCGGCATCTGTGGGAGTCATACCTGGCAATGCATCAGCGGCAACGCGGGATGCGACAGGTCCTGCTGACCTGATCATCAACAGTGCAAATTTGCTCACGATGGATTCCGATACTGCGTCGGCAACAGCAATCGCCATTCGGGGCCAACATATTCTGGCCGTCGGTAGTGACGACGATATCTCGAAGCTTAGAGGTGTGAGCACCGAGGTTGTCGATGGTCGAGGTCGGACGGTAACGCCGGGCTTCATAGATGCTCATAGTCATCCGTTGCTCGCCCAGGAGGCGATTTCGGCGAATGTCGACTTGCGACGAATCGCAGATGTTAAGGCAGCGCTTGCGGCACAGGCGAAAAAGACGGAACCTGGCCACTGGGTGCTGGGCTCAATGTACGACGACACGAAATTCGAGGATGGCAGGCCGCTGACTCGTAAAGATATTGACGAGGCAGTGCCGAATCATCCCGTATTTGTTAGCCACCGCGGTGGACATACCGCTGTCGTAAATACGCAGGCATTCGAACTGGCAGGTGTGTCCATCGACACGCCCGACCCGGTGGGTGGCAGGTACTTTCGCCAGGATGGGGATCTAACCGGGAAGATCGCAGAACCCGCGGCAATGCGCCCCTTTGAGCAGGCTGGTGTTTGGCCGGACATGGACCGGGCGGCTCGACAAAAATCGGTACAGCTAACATCTCAAAGAATGGCTGCTGCCGGGCTGACGTCGACAACCGATGCGTGGGGTGCACTTGATGACTTTGTCGCGTATCAGGACGCTCGATCGGCCGGCGAAATGCACTATCGGGTGTCGTTCATGCCGTTTGGCAAGACCGATGTCTACGAGGGCCTGAAGCTCGCGCGAATGGCGTCGGGGTTCGGTGATGACATGCTCCGCATAGGCGCGGTCAAGTTCGCGGCGGACGGTTCCGCGTCCGAACGAACCATGAGTCGAAGCACGCCGTACGATGGTCGGCCGAACGACTATGGAATTCTGACGATGACGCAGGAGGAGATCGATGCTGCGGTGGACGATGCTGTTGCTCACGATTTTCGGATCGGCATACACGCCAATGGCGACGTCGCGATCGACATGGTACTTAACGCGTATGAACGTGTACTCGAGAACTGGAATGGTGAGAACCCGAGATTCAGAATTGAACACTGCTCGCTGGTCAATCCGGCCCTGTTGGAACGAATCAAGAATGCTGGCGTCGTACCCGCACCTTTCTATACCTATGCGCACTATCACGGCAACAAATGGCTTGAGTACGGAGAGGAAATGATGGAATCGATGTTTCCACATCGAAGCTTTCTGGACTATGGCATTCCAGTGGCGCCAGCATCAGATTTCACCCCAGGGCCGTTCGAGCCAATGATGGCTATTCAAAGTATGGTGACGAGAAAAGACGTTCAAGGTCGCGTATGGGGACCGAGTCAGCGCATTTCAGTGACTGAAGCCATGCAAATCTGCACCATGAACGGCGCATATGCATCGTTTGAAGAACGAATCAAAGGATCGTTGACGCCAGGAAAACTCGCCGACATCGCGATTATTGAGAAGGACCCACATGACGTTGATCCCGATGGCATCGCTGATATCAAGGTGCTTCGAACAATCCTCGGTGGGCGCACGACCTATCAGGCGTAGAGTGTCAGAAAAACTACGAATGCGGCGAGTTCGGAGCCTCAATGACCCGGATGTTCTGTCGTTGGTAGCAAAATCTGACGACTATCTAAGCTCATTGTACCCACCCGAAAGCAACCATGCTGAATCCCTGGATGCGCTCGTCGGCGAGGGTTCAGTATTTTTTGCCGGGTACGTTGACGGGCAACTGGTTGCGTGCGGTGCTGTGAAGTTAGTCGGGGGTGACACGGCATACGGAGAGATCAAAAGAGTTTTTGTCGACGTAGAGCATAGAGGAAAACGTCTTGCGACTGCCGTAATGCAGCACCTCGAGGACTACTTGTCGAGTAACGGTATTCGGCTTGTCAGGTTAGAGGCTGGCCCGCTGCAACCGGAGGCCCTCAGTCTCTATCGTAAACTCGGCTACGCCGAGCGCGGCCCATTCGGCGCATACAGGACAGATCCCCTTAGCGTATTCATGGAGAAGGCCCTGTCCTACAACAGCTCTACTTCTACGACCGAACATTGCTGAATGACATTTGATGTTTTGCCGCCGTGCGTTTCGGCGGGGGCCCATGTTGGTTCGCCGAATTTGAACGACTCCATGCGTTTGCTGCCATCGGCTTCTTCGACCAGCCAGGCACAGGGGTTCAAATAGATGACAACGCGATCGGGCTGCTCAATCAACGGTGAGGTCTCGCCGTTGCGGATAGTCCTCTGCAGCACCCTGACGCGATCGTTTTCGAACGCCAGTTCATAAATATGTGGCGCGACCCGCACCGGGTCGAGCGCGGATGTTGCGGCCATACCGGCGGTAAAAGCGAGGAGCAGGGAAAAGGCCAGCGTGGATTTGCGTATGTTCATCGTGCCCCCTTATTGCGCTGGCTACGTGCCCTTGGGGTACAAGCAGCGCTCCTACGGTTCGTCGCGCAGTGCGCGCCGCAGAATTTTTCCGACGTTGGTTTTCGGTAGATCGTCGCGGAACTCGACTATTTTCGGTCGCTTGTAGTTTGTCAGGTTCTCGCGGCAGTAGTCGAGTACGTCCTGCTCGGAGACGTTCGGGTCGTTGCGCACGGCGAATAGCTTGACGATTTCGCCCGAGCGCTCGTCCTCCAGTCCAATCGCGGCGGCCTCGAGTATGCCATCCATCTCGACCACGACGTTCTCGATCTCGTTGGGATAAACGTTGAAACCGGATACCAGGATCATGTCTTTCTTGCGGTCCTCGATGAACACAAAACCGTCTTCGTCGATACGCCCGATATCGCCGGTCTTGAGCCAGCCGCCGGGCAGCATGACATCGGCCGTGTCCTGCGGGCGTTGCCAGTAACCTTCCATGACCTGTGGCCCCTTGATGCAGATCTCGCCGATTTCACCGATTGCCAGAGGATTGCCAGCATCGTTGCAGATCATCACGTCCGTCGACGGTACCGGTAAGCCGATAGAGCCGGTGAATTCAGCGCCGACGGGATTGACGATCGCTACGGGTGATGTTTCTGTCAGGCCATAGCCCTGCAGAACCGGGTTACCGGTGCGCTCACGCCATTCTTTGGCGACTGCGGGCTGTACGGCCATGCCGCCGCCGACGCAGACGCGAAGATCGGTGAAATCGATATCGTCAAACCCTGGCGTGTTCATCAAGGATGCAAACAGCGTGTTTACGCCGGTAAACATATTGAATCGGAACTTGCGAATCTCCTTGATGAAGGCTTTTGAGTCGCGTGGGTTTGTGATCAGGACGTTCTGTCCGCCCTGCGACATGACCGTCAGGCAATTCCCCTGCAGAGAGAAGATGTGATACAGCGGCAGCGCCGTAATGGCGATGATGTAGTCGAACTCCTCGTAGGCAGGACCTTGCCATTCGACGGTCTGTTGCACGTTGCGCACCATGTTGCGGTGACTGAGCATGGCGCCCTTGGAGACTCCGGTAGTGCCACCCGTGTATTGCAGGAACGCGATGTCGGCAAAACCGATATCAACGACCTGCAGCGCTTGTCCGCTACCTTGTTTCAGGGCTGCCTTGAACGAGACCTTGCCTGGTAACGAGAAAGCTGGCACGGACTTCTTGACGTAGCGCAGCACAAAGTTCGTGGCGAGTCCCATGGGAAAGTCGAGCAGGTCACCAATGCCCGTCACAACGACATGCTCGACAGGCGTCTTGTCGGCAATTTCTTCGAATATGTGCGCGAAGTTCTCGAGGATGATGAGACACCGGGCACCCGAGTCTTTGAGCTGGTGCTGCAATTCGCGCGCCGTATACAGCGGGTTGACGTTGACGACGGCAAGCCCAGCGCGAAAGATGCCGCACAACGCGACAGGATATTGCAGGATATTCGGCAGCATGATGGCGACTCGCTCACCTCGCGTGAGGCCGAGTGTCTGCTGCAGATAGCAGGCAAACTGCATCGACTTTTCATCGAGCTCACTGTAGGTCAGCGTGGTTCCCATGTTCGAATAGGCGGGCCGGTCGGGCCAGTTTTCAAACGCCTGTTCGAAGAGCTCGCGGACGCTACGAAACGGTGCGTCGGGCAATTCAGCGGGAACGTAGTCCGGGTATGATTTTAGCCAGATCTTATCCAATGGGTTGCCTTTAGTTCGCCAGCGCCGCGCTGATCATTGGCCATGCATTATCCAGCAGAAGTGGTTGTGCTGCAGCATTGGGATGAATGCCGTCCCCCTGCATCAGCTCTTCGTTCAGCGCGATCCCCTCCATAAAAAATTCGATCCAGGGCACCTCATGCTCCGCAGCAAGCTCCCGAAAGACATTTTCGAATGCTTCGATGTAGCGCTGGCCGTAATTTGGCGGTATGCGAATGCCGAGCAAGACGACTGACACTCCTGAGGCGGTACTTGACCCGATAATTTTGCTGAGATTCCCTTTCATACGATCTGGCGGAATCCCGCGCAGCCCGTCGTTGCCGCCAAGCTCGAGAATTATGAGGTCAGGCGCAAACGTCTCGATGGCCGACTCGATGCGTGAGGCGCCCCCTTCGGTCGTTTCGCCGCTAATACTGGCGTTCACCACGCGATGTTCGTACCCTTGCTCTTCGAGCCGTGTCTGCAACAATGACGCCCAGGATTGGTCGATTTCTATTCCGAACCCGGCGCTGAGGCTGTCACCAAATATGAGTACAGTCGGGGGTTCTGCGCGACATACAGGCGCTGCAAGCAACACGACAATAAAGGCAATAATTCTAAGCATGGAAAATCAATCTACCGGTGGCGACACTGTTCTAGCGGCACATAGCGTTAGCAAAGAGGTTAGCAGTCCAGAGGGCAGTCTGACCATTCTTGACGACGTCAGTTTCAATATTTCTGCGGGTGAAAGCATTGCAGTGGTCGGTCCATCGGGAGCAGGCAAGTCGACATTGCTCGCACTTTTGGCCGGGCTGGACCTGCCAACAAAGGGTCACGTCGTTCTGAATGGTGCCAACCTTTCCGAGCTCGACGAGGACGGCCGCGCCAAGGTTCGGGCGGAAAGCGTCGGTTTTGTATTCCAGTCATTCCACCTCGTGCCGTCGCTCAACGCGCTCGAGAACGTCATGTTGCCGCTCGAACTGGCGGGTGGTGAAGATGCGCGCGGCGCGTCACGCGAGATCATCGATAAGGTCGGACTAGGGGATCGCTGGAGCCACTATCCGGCACAGCTATCAGGCGGCGAGAAACAGCGGGTCGCTATCGCACGCGCGTTCGCAACGGAACCTGCCGTTCTGTTTGCCGACGAACCGACTGGCAACCTGGATAGTCGGACCGGTAGCAATATTATGCAGCTCATGTTCGATCTCAATCGCAGTTCGTCGACCACGCTCGTGCTAGTCACACACGACCTGTCGCTGGCCGAGCGTTGCGATCGCATCCTGAGCCTGGATACCGGTCGACTCGTCAGCGATACGCGGTGCGCTGCATGAAAGCGATCGCATTCGCGCTGAGGAGTTTTCGCCGGGAGCTTCGCTCGGGCGAGGTTCTCGTTTTGCTGTTTTCCGTCGCTCTCGCCGTTGCGGCACTCACCGCGGTGGGTTTTCTGACCGATCGCATCGGCAAGGCGGTTGCAAGACAGGCGAATGAGGTTTTGGCGGCCGACCTGCGGTTGCGATCGCAGGAACCCATACCCGAAACCTGGCGCGACAGGGCGCAAGAATTCGATTTGCAGACCGCTGAGACGAATACATTTCCGAGTGTCGTATTCGCCGGCGACCTCAGCGCGCTCGCAACGATAAAGGCTGTAAGTAAGACCTATCCGCTGCGTGGCAATGTCCGTGTGTCCGATACGCTGTTCGGTGAACAGCGCGTCGTTGACAATACGCCAGCCCGCGGCAAGGCGTGGGCTGATGGCGCGTTGCTGGCGCGCATCAATGCGGATGTCGGTGACCGACTGACCGTCGGTAGCCTGGAGCTCGAAGTTACGGCCGTGCTGACCTACCGCCCGGACCAGAGCATGGGGTTCGCGTCACTGGCACCGTCATTACTAATTAACATTGAGGATATCGCCGCTTCGGGCCTTATTTCAGAGGGCAGTCGCGTCGGTTATGCATTACTTGTTGCCGGTAACGAAGACGCGGTGAACGAATTTGATGCGGCCATTCAACCTGAGTTGCCCGACGCAGTTCGCTCATCGAACCGCGAGGAGAGCGGTGAACGGGCCTATCGCGCAGCAGATCGTGCGCAGCGTTTCTTGTCGTTAACGGCAGTGATCAGCCTTTTGCTGAGCGCAGTTGCGGTGGCGATGTCAGCGCGCCGATTCGCGCATCGACGCATGGATACGGTTGCGCTAATGAAAAGCCTCGGTGCGACACAGCGTTTCGTGATTTTGGTGTCGGTCGTGCAGTTGGTACTGCTCGGCCTGCTGGGTGTCGTCGTTGGAAGCATCATTGGGTTCGCGGCCGAGGAAATCCTGACGAGAATACTGGCAGACCTTATTGCCAGTGATCTACCGGATATTGGCATCATGCCGGTGGTGCTCGCTTGCGGCAGCGCAATGGTGTTGCTTGTCGGATTCGCGTTGCCGTCACTGATCCAGCTCCGCAATACACCGCCGTTGCGCGTCTTGCGGCATGACGTTATGCCGCCAGCTCCGTCCCGCATGCTCGTCGCCGGGCTCGCGCTCGCCGCCGTGGCCGCATTATTGTATCGCTCGGTCGGCGACGCCCAGATGCTCGCCATTTTGCTGGGCGGTATCATCGTCATTGCGATCGCCCTGTACCTGGTCGGGCGTGGCCTTGTAGCAACGATGGGGCGCTTCAGGTCAGGGGTGGGCGTGGCTTGGCGCTACGGTCTGGCAAACGTCGCCCGGCGGGGTCGTGACAGCGCGGTCCAGGTTGTTGCGTTCGGCCTCGGACTGACCGTGTTGTTGTTGCTGACCATCGTGCGTACTGACTTGCTCGAGGGTTGGAGGCAGACGCTGGATGAGGACGCGCCCAATCACTTCATGATCAATATTCAGCCGCACGAACTCGAATCGGTAGCGAACATCTATCGCAGCGCGGGCGTAGAGCCTCCCGAGTTTGTGCCAATGATCAGGGCGCGTATGTCCACGATCAATGGCGTCTCAGTCAAAGACCGCGAATACCCGGATCCGGGCGGCCAGTGGATGGCGAATCGTGAGGCCAATCTATCGTTCGCCTCGAATCTGTCGGCGAGCAACGAAATCGTCGAAGGTGAATGGTGGCCAGAGAATTACGACGGGCCACCTCTCGTTTCGATCGAGGAGGAGGCCGCACTTGAAACCGGGCTGACGATCGGAGATCGCATGACGTTTATTGTCGCTGGACGTGAAGTCGATGCGACAATTGGCAGTGTACGAAAAATTAATTGGGACTCGTTTCAACCAAATTTCTTCATGGTCTTTTCTCCAGGGGCGCTGGCTGGGCTGCCGACAACGTACATCGCAAGCCTGCGCCTCGAGAAAGAGCAGCAACCCGTACTCGTAACACTCGTGCGCACACATCCAAGCATTTCGGTTATCGACCTGGATTCAATCCTGCAACAGATTCGCGGCATCGTGCAGAAGGCGAGCCTCGCCGTGCAGGCAGTATTCGTCTTCACGCTGGCGGCCGGCATTGCTGTGTTGTTCGCTGCAGTACAGTCGACAATCGATGAGCGGCGCTTCGAGAGCGCAATACTGCGTGCGCTTGGCGCGCGCAAACGCACAGTTCTTGCTGGCGTCATGGCCGAGTTTGCAGCGCTGGGCGCAGCAGCCGGAATTCTGGCGTCCGCGGGCGCCTCGATACTCGCAGCGATCGTTGCAACACGCCTGTTCGAGCTGCCTTACGAATTCAACCCATTGCTGTGGGTCACGGGCGTTGCGGCTGGCGTCTTCATCGTCTGTGCAAGTGGCTTCGTTGCTGCCCGCGGTGCGGTCAACGCACCACCGGTTGATGTATTGAGGGCGGCCTGATGGACGTACCGTTTCTTTCCTGTGGTGTCGTGCTGGCGCGGCAAACTGATGATGGCTGGACGACGCTGTTGCTGCGCGCCTACCACCACTGGGATTTTCCGAAAGGGCTGCAGGAAAAGGGTGAGCAGCCCCTCGAGGCGGCACAACGCGAGGTATGCGAGGAGACGAGTATCGAAGAGCTCGATTTCGACTGGGGTGAACGTTTTATGGAGACCGGACCCTACAGTCGGGGCAAGACAGCCCGTTACTACATCGCAAAGACGGACCAGTCGACTGTGGTCATGGGTCCGTCACCGGAGACGGGCGAGCCCGAGCATCATGAGTGGCGTTGGGTCAACTTTGACGAGGCTTACGATCTGACGTCTCCTCGTGTGCGCGCCGTCGTGCAATGGTCGCGCCAGATTATCGGCGCTTGATACGATCGTCATTGTGATCGCAGTGAAGAAATGACGTTGATTACACTACCCGGTTTCGCTCTTCGCCCTTCAGAAATGCTTTGACATTGGCCGCTAGCTCGATGATCGAGTCCTGGCGCGCGCGGTCAGTGCTCCACGCGATGTGTGGTGTAACGAGCAGGTTATCGCCCGAGTAGTCGAGCAACGGGTTGCCATTGACCGGTGGCTCCTCAGGCAACACATCAATAGCAGCAGCGGCGATGTCACCATCGCGCAGCGCAATTGCCAACGCAGCCGAATCAATGAGGGCGCCACGCGCCGTGTTTATCAGTATCGCTGAGCTCTTCATGCGTCTTAACTCGTTCGCGCCGATCAGACCTTGCGTTGCCTCCGTCAGCGGGCAATGCAACGAGACGACATCGGAACGATCGAGTAATTCGTCGAATGCGACACGGTCATCGGCAATAGAGCTTGAGCCCGGGCGTGCAGAAATAATGACGTCCATGTCGAACTCGTGTGCCTTGCGCGCCACGGAGCGCCCGAGTTCGCCAAATCCGACAATGCCCATGGTCATCGAGGAAAGCTCACGCACCGGGTAGGTCAGCATGCAAAAGTTCTCGGACTTCTGCCATGCGCCGTCGCGAACCGTGGCGGTGTAGGTGTGCAGGTTGTGCGCCAGCATCAGCAGTACACCGAAGACATGCTCAGTGACCGAGGGCGAACAATAGCCACGAATGTTACAGACAGCCACGCCATGGCGTCTGGCGCTATCGAGATCGATGTTGTCAGTGCCTGTCGCGGTCAGGCCTATGAAGCGCAGTTTGGGTGCCGCATCGAACAAGGCATCGCTGATGCGAATCTTGTTCGCAACCACGAACTCAGCATCCCTGATTCGTTCGAGGACCTGATCGTCTTGCGTGGCGTCAAAGATCTCGAGACCGGGCAGCTGCTCAGTCAATGGGCTCGTATCGAGTCCGGGGCCCACAGTCGAATAGTCGAGAAACACGGCTTTCATTGCCATTTTCTCCGGTCTCTGTCACAAAGTGCATGACGATGAAGGATGAATACTGGAAACGCAAATCACTCTCGGAGATGACGTCCGAGGAGTGGGACGGCCTGTGTGATGGTTGCGCACATTGTTGCATGCACAAGGTTGAGGACGAAGATACAGGGGAGGTCTTCTATACGGATCTCGCCTGCCGACTACTCGACCTCGATACCTGCCGCTGCACCGATTATGCAAACAGGGCGAGGAAGGTTGCCGAATGCTTCGTGCTGTCGGTAGACAACCCCGAGATGTTTGCCTGGCTGCCGGCAACCTGTGCTTACCGGCGGCTTGCCAATGATCAGGACCTGCCTGACTGGCACCCGTTGATTACAGGGGATCCGGAATCGGTGCACGAGGCCGGCATCTCCGTGAGAGGGAAAGCAGTTTCCGAGAACGAAACCAGCCTGTTTACCGTACTGCAAAAACTGAGTGACTAAACGTGAGTGAATACCCAACAATCCCATTGACGACCTATCGCGAATACCCGGTCGATGAAATGCGCCAGCGCGTCACGGATTTCTACGAAGAAATAGACCGTCGCCGCACGGTGCGCGAGTTTTCCGACCGACCTGTGCCGCGCGACATTATCGAAACGGCATTACGTGCGGCTGGCACGGCGCCGAGTGGGGCGAATCTGCAGCCGTGGCATTTTGTTGTCGTCAGCGGCGCAGAGACAAAAAAGAAGATTCGCGTTGCGGCCGAAGTCGAGGAACGCGCGTTCTACGAGCATCGTGCATCAGCCGAGTGGCTTGAAGCACTCAGGCCGCTGGGCACTGATTCGGACAAGCCGTTTCTCGAAACCGCACCCTACCTGATCACCGTGTTCCTGCAGAAGTTTGGTGAGCTGCCGGACGGACGGAAGGTGAAACACTATTACCCGGTTGAATCGACTGGCATCGCAACGGGCATTTTGATTACGGCGCTGCACGAAGCAGGGCTTGCAACACTCACACACACGCCGAGCCCAATGAAATTCCTTAACGAGATTCTTGATCGCCCAAAGAGCGAACGCCCGTTCCTGTTGCTGGTGGTGGGTTACCCGGCCGCCGCCGCCGCAGTTCCGGACATCGAGCGAAAGCCGCTTAAGGATTTTACGAGTTTTGTCGAAGAGTAAGGCCTAGGCATTCGCCGAAGTTTTTACTTGTTGTCCAGGCCCTTGCCCTGATCACGGTCACCAAGCTGCCAGGCGTCGACCCACTCGGTGCTTTCGTAAGTAAGCCCCAGCTGGTCAAGCAGACGCTCTTCCATATCGGGCATGTGAGCAACGCCGTAGAAGATCCCAATGCGTTGTGCCCCGCTGTCAACCTCTCTCACCAACACGTCAATAGCGCGCTGATTCCTGGCTTCGATCACGGCGGAGCCCGAGTCATCCCCGAGCATGTCACTGGCCTGTTTGACGTTTGTGATCTCATACGCTGCCATGGTCTTTAACGAGTCGCCCTGGCCGGATGACAGCACGCCGGACAGCATTTCCATGTCCTTTAAGCCGAGCGGGTCTTTCGCATACTCGTTGAGTGATGCGAAGAAGATTCGCCAGAAGTAGACGTACAACGATTCGCCGCGCTCCTCCATGCTCTCCCGCAGTTCTTTGGGAGACAGATCGGCGTGTACGAAATTGGCGGCGTCGTAATTGATTTCATCGAGCTGAAACGACAGGTCGAGCAAATTCATCATGCCGACCTGCGTTGCCGAGAGAATGCCGGAACGCTTCTCGAGCCGGCCGGGTGCCAGTGCATCCTCCGGCGCAATCAGCTCGAACAGTACAGCGTCGTAGTCGCGAAAACGCGTGTTGAGTTCAGCGTAGTACGACGGATCGCCGATGTGAACGGCGCCTATAAGGTCGACTTCGAGCAGCCGGTCGTTTGCGAAAGGAATGTAACGGACAATCGACACCTGTAACGCGGTAGGCCGTTCCCGATCATCAACGGCAATTCGCGCGAACTCAGGCGCCGTGTCCTGGGCCAGCGCGCTCGATGCAAATGCAATGGCGAGCAGGCCCGCCAGCAGCAGGCGCATCTGATGAGTCATGTTCATGGGGGCATTCTACCCCGTATTTTGCAGGCCTTGAGCGATGCCGTTCACACTCGCGAGTAGCGCTTCGAACAGCGCCGTATCCTCGGAACCGGTGGCGCGCCACCTGGCGAGCAGGTCAATCTGCATCAGGCTCATTGGGTCGACATAAGGATTGCGCAACATGATGGCTCGCTGCAGCGTGACATCGCCTTCCAGTAGTATCTCGCGATTGGAGTATTCAAGAATCAGGTCGCGCGTGAGGTCGTGCTCTTTCTCAATGATAGGGAAGAACTCATCATGCAGATCACCAGCCAGCTCAGAGTAGAGCTTCGCTATGCCGAGGTCTGCTTTTGCAAGCACCATTTCGGCATCGGCTGTCAGCGCGCGCATGAAGTACCACTCGGCAAACATCTGGCGAAATGCGTCGCTGTCGAAATGTTCGGCCGCTTTCGCGATTCCTGTGCCAATCCCGTACCAGCCGGGCAACATGCAACGTGATTGTGTCCAGGAAAACACCCACGGGATTGCACGCAAATCCTCAATGCCCTGCTGAGAGCGTCGTGACGATGGCCGAGAACCAATACGCATGCGTTCGATCAGATCAATCGGTGTCGCCAGGCGGAAGTAGTCGTGAAACTTCGGGGTTTCGTAAACCAGCTTACGGTAGGCGCGACGGCTTTCTTCCGCAATGATGTCCATCATGTCATGCCATTCCGGCATATCGTTGCCGCGATGTCTCGGCATGGCCGTGGCGAGAGCGACCGATCCGGTAACCTGTTCAAGCGTGCGTAACGCGATGCCGCGCAAGCCATACTTCTCGTTGATGATCTCGCCTTGCTCAGTCACGCGAAGGCGGCCATTAACAGTCCCCGGCGGCGCACCGAGAACTGCGACGTGTGTCTTGCTGCCGCCACGGCTGATGGTGCCACCGCGGCCGTGGAACAGCGTCAGCTCGACGCCCTCAGATTCCACAGCATTGACGAGCGTGACCTGGGCGTTTTGCAAAGACCAGCGCGCCGAAGCGAGGCCGCCATCCTTGTTGCTGTCGGAATACCCGATCATCACCGTCTGGCGGTTCCCGCGTCGATCCAGGTGCTCGCGATAGAGGTCGGTGGACAGCAGGTCCTTGAGAATGTCGCGGCCGCGATCGAGATCGTCCACTGTTTCAAGCAGTGGCGCGATGTCGAGTGGCACTTCGAAGCGCTTGTTATGAAGTTCGCCCCACTGCGCCAGCAGCAGAACTGACAGAATGTCATCCGCGCCCTGCGTCATGCTGACGATGAATGGCCCGATCGCACACCGACCGTATTTGCGGCGGCAAAAAGCGATGGCCTGGAACACGGCAATGGTCTTGCGCGCCTGCGTACCGAGTGTCGCAGGCATGCTCTCGCGGGACTCGATCGCCTCGAGAATTCTCACGGTACGGTCTTCACGTGACCACTCGTCCCAGTCGTCTTCACCGAGGCATTCGCCGACGACGCGGCGGTGTACCTCGGCATCCTGTCGAATATCCAGTGTGATCAGGTGGAAGCCGAACGTATCGATTCGCCGCAGCAAACGGTTTACGGCAAACAGTCCCGCGTTCTCACCGTTGTTAGCAACAAGGCTGTCCGCGAGCAGCTGGATGTCGGCCCGGAACTGCATAAACTTTTCGTAAGGAAAAATATCGTCGTCGTAGGTTGACTGCAGGCGCTGTTGGACCAACCTCAGGAACACGCGGTAAGGCATGTTCCGGTGGCGTGCCGGAACGGCATGGTAGGCGTTCTGGAAAACCCCGCGGTACTCATCGATTTTCGCGGTGATCTCATCACTAAAACCTACGCGCTCGGTCGTCTGGCTGAGTTTCGCGGAGATCGCTGCACATTCGTTGAAGTACAGGTCAAGAATCAGCGAGCGCTGGCGAGCCAGCGTCGCTCGAATCGTCTTGGCGTTTACGTTCGGGTTGCCGTCCATATCGCCGCCGACCCACGATCCGTACCGCAGAATGGACGGCAGGGTGATCTTCTCACCGTCTTTGCCATAGATTCGCGACAGGGCCATCTTGATGTCCTCATAGAACGGCGGTGTAGCGCGATAGAGAACGTCGGTCATGAAGAACAGGATGTGCTCGAGCTCGTCGGCGACCGTCATCTGCTCCGTCGGATGTTCATCCGTCTGCCAGCCTGTCGTTATCAAGAGCCGAATATTGGCGAGGCAGGCGTGCGTCTCCTGGGCAGTCATCGTCGGGTCGAGCAGGTCGACGAGGTGACGAACGATGTTTTGTTCCTTGCGCAAAATCGTGCGGCGCGTAGGTTCGGTCGGGTGCGCTGTAAAAACGGGCTCTATGCTCAGCGTGTTGATGAGCTCCTGCAGTTCGTCGACAGTCATGCCCGAGGCCTTTAGCTTAACGAGCGTGTCTTCGAAGCCGCCAGGCTGGTAGTGACCAACCTCGCGCAAATATTCTCGGCGGCGGCGAATGCGGTGCACCTTCTCCGCAGTATTGACCATCTGGAAGTAGGTTGAAAAACTGCGAATCACCTGCAGTGCAAGATCGGGGTACAGGTTTTCGACGAGCTTGCCGAGTTCTTCACCCGGCTTTTCGTTTTTCTCGCGCCGGCGAATGGAGCGGCGCCGGGCGTTTTCGACGAATTCAAACAACTCATCGCCGCCCTGTTCCCTGATCAGGTCGCCCACCATTGCGCCGAGCGTGCGCACATCGTCGCGCAGAGCCTGGTCCTTGTCCTCGAACATGATATCCTGGCGGCGCAAGGTTTTGTGTGCCCCGGTACTCATAGCTGTGCGTCTTTAGTCGCGGAAGTTTTCGTATTGCAGCGGCAGTTCGACATCGGCGTTCTTCAGAAGTGCAATAACAGCCTGTAGGTCATCTCGTTTTTTGCCGCTGATACGCAGTTGATCACCCTGGATCGCGGCCTGTACTTTGAGCTTGGCCCCCTTGACCATCTTGACGAGTTTTCTCGCGAGATCGGAATCGATGCCCTTGCGCAGGATGACTTGCTGGCGCGCTTCACTGCCACTGAACTCCGGTTCCTTTTCATCAAGGCAGGCGATGTCGATGCCACGTTTCACGAGCTTCTGTCGCAGGATGTCGAGCATCTGTTGCAACTGAAAATCTGATTGACTTGTCAGGGAAATGACCTGGCCGTCGAGCTCGTACTTGGAGCCAGTACCTTTGAAATCAAATCGCGTCGTGACCTCGCGATTCGACTGGTCAATAGCGTTGCTCGCCTCGTGAGCATCAAAGTCGCTTACGACGTCAAAAGAGGGCATTGGGAGATCTCGGTGGGTTCAGGAAGTACAAGTTAGCAAAATCTCATCAAGCTGCCCAGATACGCGGGCGGCGCTCCGGGCCGGGGTTGCAGAGAATGCCAAGGATGGCTTTTGACCGTGATCATACTCCTTTCGCCACCGACGGTGCCTGCATTTCGGGCGTAGCGCTGGCTGTAGATGCAACCCTCATTCATGAGTCGATGGCCGCCGCTGCCTATCTCAGGCAACAGATTCTCGATCTTGCTATGGCCGGCTCGAATTTGTCAGTCGCAGTGCGCTGGTCGAACGCCGACAGAAGTAGTGCGGATACGTTCAGGTTTCTGTGTGACCGACTGGGTGCGGCGCTGGATGATGCCGGAGCACGGTCGTGCAAGATTGGCTTGCTGGTCGATGCAATATCACTGGCACCGCCTACCGCCTGGGAAATACGCGACGCTCACCTGGGCACTGGCCCTCTATATGTCAGTACGTCGCAGCAATTGATGCAGGAGTGCCATTGGGAGCAACTCTGGCAGCAGCGCTCGAACGCGATGATCCGGCCGGTCTACTTGTCGTTTGTCAGTTCACAATGCCGCCTGCTGCCGGTCGAAACGACAAACGGCGTCATTCCGTGTATGGACATACAGGCGCCGACAGGTTCCGCGTGGGTCAATGTACCTGTCGATATCTCGAGCTTCGCCGACATCGACGGCGATCTTGACGAGGAGGCGCTTGAACTGACGATTCGTGCCGGGGTTGAGGCGGGCGATGAAGCGCATTCGCTTGCCTGCTGGCCGACAGCACAGATGCGGCATGACGGATGGTTAAATCGGCGCCTGGCGATTAATCTCACCGGTATCGGCACACTGGTGCAACGTCGTGATGCTGATCCCACTAGGTTCCATACACTTGACGATATGTGCCGGCTGATTAGCCGCATCAGGGACGTCGCGCTGACCCAGTCGCAGCGCCTCGCGAGCAGCAAGGGCAATGTGCCGGCCCTGGAGCAGGGCGACCCCGCGCGCCTGATGCCCGGCGGTCAATCGCGCGACGGCTGGTCACGGCGCTGGCAGCAGGAAGTAACGGCAACCGCCGTTCGGCATCGCAACCTTCTGGTGATCTCTCCGTGGTCGATATTCCCACCCGATGATGCCGATTTACGCTATGCGAACCTGTTGCCTCTGCTGCGCTACGCAGACACCTGCTCGTTTGGGCCGCCGCCAGAACTTGCCGCGTGGAACTTCAAGGATTTCAAGAGCTTCCATCAACAGGCCGCCGCGGTACTACAGCAAAGAGGATGCACACAACAGATTGCAGTACACGCATGATCTAAGATACGGTGCAATCGATGACTCCCGACGCACATGGCATCGCAGTTCTGTTCCTGACGGTCCTCGCGCTATTCCTTTTTACGCGCGACAAGATTCCGCTTGAGTCATCGTCGCTCGCAATTCTGATCATCCTGGTCGTTGGCTTTGAGATCGTGCCGTACGTAAAGGACGGCGAACGTGCACTCGCAGCGGCCGACTTTTTCGCCGGCTTCGGCAACGAGGCCCTCGTCGCCATTTGCGCGCTCATGATGGTGGGCAAGGCGCTCGAAACAACCGGCGCACTGCAGCCGCTGGCCAACATCGTTGGGCGTGCCTGGTCGTCACGTCCGGTGCTCGCAACGCTCATCACGCTGCTCGCCGGAGCCGTTCTCAGTGCGTTCATGAATAACACGCCGATTGTAGTCTTGCTCATGCCGATCCTCGTCGGCGCATCCCTGCGGTCGAAGTTCCCGGTTTCCCAAGTCATGCTACCGATGGGTCTGGCCACAATCGTCGGTGGCATGTCGACCACGATCGGCACATCGACAAACCTGCTCGTCGTGGGTATTGCACAGGATCTCGGCGAACATCAGTTCACCATGTTCGAGTGGGTGCTACCGGTTTCTATGGTCGGTGGCGTCGCTTTGCTGTTCCTGTGGCTCGTGGCACCGCGTTTGTTGCCGGACCGCACGCCGCCCATGGACGATACGACACCGCGAGTTTTCAGTGCGCAATTGCACGTAAAGGAAGGCGGTTTTGCGGATGGCAAGGCGCTTTCGGAAGTGCTCTCCAAAGCAGGCGGGCAGATGCGTATTGAGAAAATCCAGCGCAGCGAATCGCTCGTGCTGGCCAAGCTGCCGTCTGTGAAGCTGCAGCCTGGCGACCGGCTCTTTGTCAAAGACTCCCCCGAGAACCTCAAGCACTATGAACAGATGCTGGGCGCGACGCTTTTCAACATCTCCGACATTGAGCATCCGGTCGATGAGCAAACGCCACTCAAGGCTGAAGGCCAGCAGCTCGCAGAGGTAGTCGTGACCCGCGGTTCGCCTCTTCACCTGAGAAGCCTCGCAGCGGCCAGCTTTACGACCAGTTATGGCCTGATGCCGCTCGCGCTGCATCGTGCGCGTGCGCCAAGCTCGCAGGTTACCGGTGACCTGAACATGATCCGCCTGCGGGCTGGTGACGTTTTGCTCGTGCAGGGCTCAGGCGAGGCCATCTCGAAACTCAAGGACAGTGGTTCGATGCTGGTGCTGGATGGCACGACGGATCTGCCGCATACGCACAATGCGAAACGCGCGCTCGCGATCATGGGCTTCGTCGTTCTGGCGGCGGCACTGGGAATCATGCCGATCTCAGTCAGTGCGCTGGTCGGCCTTGGCCTGATGATCGTGACTGGTTGCCTGGGCTGGCGAGATGCGGCGAATGCGTTGTCGATTCCCGTGGTGATGATCATCGTCACTGCGCTGGCGCTCGGCAAGGCGCTGATGGGTACAGGCATGGCTGACTTTATCGCGCTGAGCTTCGTCGGTGCCGCGTCAGGATTGCCAACCGCAATGATATTGAGCGCCTTCATGCTGCTCATGACGCTGATGACCAATGTTGTGTCCAACAATGCGGCCGCAGCTATCGGAACGCCGATCGCCATCAGTATCGCCGCGCAACTCGGCGTCAGTGCTGAACCTTTTATTCTCGCCGTACTGTTCGGCGCCAACATGAGCTTTGCGACACCGTATGGCTATCAAACCAACCTGCTCATTCTTAGCGCGGGCGGTTACAAGTTCAGCGACTTTCTCAGGGTGGGCATACCACTCACGATCATAATGTGGATAGGCTTCTCGCTGGTCCTGCCGATGCTCTACGAGCTTTAGGCGCCAAGTTTCACCCGCAACCGTTGACCTCTGTACAGGCGCCGGGGATACTTGCGCCATGAATGCTCACAGCAACAACTGGTGGTGGCTGCCCCGCAAGGAGAGGGCGGCTGGCTGACTATTAGCTGAGCACAACAACCAAAAGCCCATCTCCGCCAACGTGGGGGTGGGTTTTTTTATGGACACAAAAAATGGAAGCACCTTTTGACATAGCAGCAGATCTCGATACGCCGGTTTCGGCGTATCTGAAGCTGCGCGACCTGCAACCGCGCTTCCTGCTCGAGAGTGTCGAGGGCGGCGAGAGGCTCGCGCGTTATTCGTTCCTGGGTTTTGGTGATGCCCTCGAAGTGCGCATGGACAACGACGCGTTAACCGTCAACGGCGAGTCATCGCCTCGCCCGGAGAACCAGCAACAGTATCTGGATGCATTGCGCGCCGCGTTGGCGCAGGCGCCACGGCCAGGACCGGATGTCGAAGGGCTGCCTTTTGCTGGCGGCCTCGTCGGTGTATCGGGCTACGACGTTGTGCGATTGTTCGAGCGCCTGCCGCAAAACACGGCACCGCAGGGAAGCGTTCCCGACGCCGCATTCGTCGCGCCCGGGTCATTGCTTGTGTTTGATCACCTGACGCGCCGGGTCGCGCTACTGCACGATGGTCCGGAAGCGGAGCGAAAGGCCCTGCGTCGCGATGTCATCCGTTGCCTGAGAGGGCCGATACCCCGCAGCAATGGTGATGTCGAAATCTCAAAAGCTGAGGCAAGCTTTAGCGAAGCAGAGTTTTGCGATCGGGTGGAGGCGTGCAAGGAATACATTGCGTCAGGCGACATCTACCAGATCGTTATTTCTGTGCTTTTCAAAGGGCGCTCGAACGTGCCGCCGTTCGAGGTGTACCGTGCGCTGAGGCTGCTGAACCCGTCGCCATACATGTTCTTTCTCGAGTTTGGTGAACTAAAGGTCGTAGGCTCGTCGCCCGAAGCGCTCGTCAAGCTGCACGGCAGTATGGCATCGCTGCGGCCCATCGCGGGCACGCTGCCACGAGGGGCGACGACTGCAGAAGATGTCACCAATGAGAAAGCACTACTCGCCGATCCCAAAGAATCGGCCGAGCACGTAATGCTCGTCGATCTCGCCCGTAATGACCTCGGACGTGTAGCTCAGGCGGGTACAGTGCACGTGGATCCGTACCGCGCCATCGAACGCTACAGTCATGTCATGCATATCGTCAGTGGTGTCAAAGGTGAGTTGGAGGCGGGTCGCGACCAGTTCGATCTGTTCGCAGCGAGTTTTCCGGCGGGAACGCTGGTTGGTGCACCAAAGGTGCGTGCGATGGAGATCATTGAGGAGATGGAGGACGTCGGTCGAGGTCTCTATGCCGGGACGGCCGGTTACTTCGGCCTATCGGGCGACATGGACCAGGCGATCACGATTCGAACGCTCGTCTTCTCGGGTGACGAGTACAGCTTCCAGGCTGGCGCCGGTATCGTCGCGGACTCCGTACCGGCGAGTGAGTATCGGGAGGTGCTCGCCAAGAGCGCGATTTTGAGACGCGCACTCGAGATTGCCGGTGAGGGGCTCTGACGTGCGCATGCTCCTGATAGACAACTACGACTCGTTTACCTACAACCTTGTGCAGGCGTTCGCAGCAAAGGGCGCTGAGGTGATGGTGTATCGCAATGACGAGATCAGCGTTGATGAGGCTCTGCAGCTCGAACCCACGCACCTTGTGATTTCGCCGGGGCCGGGACGCCCGGAAGGTGCCGGTGTGTCGGTCGACATGATTGCCGCATTTGCCGATCGTGTGCCCGTGCTCGGCGTTTGTCTTGGCCATCAATGTCTCGTGCATCATTTCGGCGGCGTTATCGTGCGGGCCGGGCGCCTGATGCACGGCAAGACCTCGCTGGCGAAACACGACGGCAAGACAATCTTCAACGGCCTCCCGCAACCGCTCGAAGTTGGGCGTTACCATTCGCTGTGCGCCGAACACGAATCGTTGCCTGACGACCTTGAGCTGACAGCCGAGACCGAACGTGGTGAGATCATGGGTGTCCGCCACAAGGACTTGCCGCTCGAAGGCGTACAGTTTCACCCGGAAAGTGTGCTGACGCCCGACGGCGACCTGCTTATGGCGAACTTTCTTCGGATGACGACATCATGAGTAAAGAATACAGCGCATTGCTGGACCGGCTACTCGACGGCAACTCCCTTACCGAACGTGAGGCGCATGATCTGATGCGCAAGCTGGCGGATGGTGAGATGCCGGCCGCCCTGGCTGGCGCGTTGCTGGCAGCGCTGCGCGCCAAAGGTGAGACCCCCGATGAGATCCGCGGTTTTGCTACGGCGATGCGTGATCTGGCCGTGCACCCCTCGATACCGGATGGTGCGCCGACGGTCGATACGGTTGGTACGGGCGGCGATGGCTCGGGCAGCCTGAACCTGTCGACCGGAACGGGTCTGCTCGCGGCGGCGTGCGGTGCGAGGGTGGTTAAGCACGGAAACCGCTCCATTTCGAGCCGGTCGGGCAGCGCCGATATGCTCGAGTGCCTTGGCGTGCCGCTACCGTTGCAGGAGAAAGCGGCCGTCAACTGCCTTGAGGCAACCGGTTTCACGTTCCTGTTCGCGCCGGCCTATCACCCGGCAATGCAGGCAATCATGCCGGTCCGCGGAGCGTTAGCTGTGCGAACGGTATTTAACATGCTCGGACCGTTGACCAATCCAGCCGCACCACCGTTTCAACTGATCGGTGCCTGGAGTATCGATGCCGCCCGATTGATGGCGGATGCGCTGTCCGGCATGCCGATTGAAAGGGCTTTCGTTGTGCACGGCGAACCCGGGTGGGACGAAGCGACGCCTGTCGGCGAGTTCGCGTTGTTCGATGTGACGCCCGGCAGCGTCAATGAGCTGCAGCGTACGCCGGAAGACTACGGCATCGCGCGCTGCTCGGCAGAGCAGCTGGCCGGCGGCGACGCCGAGCACAATGCGCAGGAACTAATGCGCGTGTTTGCGGGCGATGACAAAGGAGCCCACCGCGACGCGCTACTGATGGGAACATCGCTCGTGCTTGAGGTACAGGGGAGTGCGAAGGATGCAAAACAGGGTGTCGAGATGGCAGCAGCAGCTATAGATAACGGTGCTGCGGCCGCCTTCCTGGATACACTAAAGAAACACTTTGAGATGGCATGAGCGACTTCCTGCAATCCATGGCAACACTGAGTGCCGAGCGAGCCGCAGCGACTGGCAGTATCTCAGCTGCTGAACTCGACAAAGTGATCGTACCGCTGCGCCTCGGGGTGTTCGACGTCATTGCCGAGATCAAGGATCGCTCACCGGCCGAAGGCGAACTCGCCAGCGAGAACGCCGACAGGTCGCAGCGTGCCCGGGATTACGCAAGTGGCGGTGCGGCTGCGATCTCGGTTCTCACCGAACCAAGCCGGTTTGATGGCTCGCTCGACCACCTCAGGGACGTCGTTGCCGCGGTGCCGAATACACCTGTTATGCGTAAGGACTTCCTGATCGATCCCGTGCAAATTCTCGAAGCGAGGGCGGCTGGAGCGAGTGGCGTATTGTTGATAGCGACCATGCTCAACGATGCACAACTTCGATCGATGCTGGACTGCGCGGCGGAGCACGGTTTGTTCGTTTTACTCGAGTCTTTCGATGAACAGGATCTCTCGCGGGCAGCCCGGTTACTCGATAACTCTGCCGATCAGCAGAGGGCAGAGAGTGGGCAGCTGCTGTTCGGTGTCAACACTCGCGATCTTCGAACGCTGCATGTGGAGCCGGAGCGCCTTCGGAATCTGGCGCCTGCGCTTCCGGCAGGCCGTTGCGTTGCCGAGAGTGGTTTGCACGGCGCGGCGGATGCTGCTGCCGTAGCAGGGCTCGGATATCAACTGGCGCTGGTCGGTACAGCGCTGATGCGCAGCGATGCCCCGGCAACGCTCGTTCAGGAAATGCGCACAGCGGGCAGCGCAAGGATCGCGGCATGAGCGTGTTCGTAAAAATATGCGGACTTCGTGATGCACAAACTGTTGCAGCCGCTATCGAAGCTGGCGCGGACGCTATCGGTTTCGTGTTCGCCGAATCACCGCGACGAGTCAGTGTCGATCAAGCCTTCGAGGCTGTCAGTGGTGTAGGGGCCAGCGTAAAACGGGTTGCTGTCATGCGCCACCCGTCAAACGACGAGTGGCAGGAAGTGCTCGAGAATTTCGCACCAGATGTCCTACAAACCGACATTCAGGACTTCGCGGAGCTGGAGGTTCCGCCGCAAGTACAGGCCTGGCCGGTGTTTCGTCAAGGCGGTCGCATCCCGTCGCAGGATCTGCCGTATGTGTTCGTGTACGAGGGTCAGTCGAGTGGCGCCGGCGAGACAGTGGATTGGGTGCGTGCAGCCGCGCTGTCTGGAAAGGGCCGTATGGTTCTTGCCGGCGGGCTCAATTCCGGTAACGTCGCCCGGGCGATTGGAGAGGCACGCCCCTGGGGTGTCGATGTATCGAGCGGTGTTGAGTCGTCACCGGGTGTAAAGGACAAAGAGAAAATCAGGCAGTTTATTAGCGCAGTACGCGCCGCGGAGATTGAAGCATGAAGTCGCAACTGGGGGCTGACGAAGCACGAGCCTTGCTCGAGGCCCAGATCAATGGCGAGTTGCCGGACGAACGAGGTCGCTTCGGACCGTTCGGTGGTCGTTACGTACCGGAGACGCTGGTGCCGGCATTTGAACGCCTTGAAGAAGGTGTTCGCCGCTACTTGCATGAACCGGAGTTTCAGAATGACTATCGCAAGGAATTGCGCGAATGGGTTGGGCGGCCTACGGCGCTAAGCCATGCGCCGCAACTGAGCGAGCGCTGGGGCACCGATGTCTGGCTGAAGCGCGAAGATCTTGCGCACACCGGTGCGCACAAGATCAATAACGCGATCGGCCAGGCACTGCTTGCGAAACGCCTTGGCGCAAAACGCGTCATTGCCGAGACAGGAGCCGGCCAACATGGTGTTGCGTCCGCTGCCGCGTGCGCGCGTGTCGGTTTGCCCTGTACCGTGTACATGGGCACAGTGGATATCGAGCGCCAGGCACCGAACGTCGATCGCATGAACCGGCTCGGTGCCGAAGTTGTTGCCGTCGAAACCGGTGACAAGACACTGCGCGCCGCGATCGACGAGGCGCTGCGCAACTGGGTTACTGACCCATCCGGTATTTACTACCTGCTTGGTTCTGCTGTCGGGGCGCATCCATATCCCTACCTGGTGCGAGAACTGCAGTCGGTTATCGGCCTCGAAGCACGGCAGCAGATGATCGGTCAGGCGGGCGGTCTTCCGGACGTCGCATTTGCATGTGTCGGTGGTGGCTCGAACGCCATTGGCCTTTTCTACCCATTGCTTGCAGACGACATTGAGCTTATCGGTGTTGAGGCGGGCGGTACCGGTGACGGGCTCGGGGAAAACGCTGCGACACTGGCGACGGGCACACCGGGAGTACTGCAGGGCTCTTACACAATGATCCTCCAGGATGATGACGGCCAGGTTCAGGAGACGCATTCAATTTCGGCCGGCCTGGATTACTCCGGCGTCGGCCCGGAACATGCGTTGCTGCAGGCGACCGGGAGGGTCAATTACGTTTCAGCGAGCGACGATGAATCGCTCGCGGCACTCGAAGAGCTTTGCGAGACAGAAGGCATCCTGACTGCACTAGAGACCTCACATGCCTATGCAGCGGCTCGAAAATGGTCACAGAAAAACCCTGGCAAGCGCGTTCTGATCGGAAATTCCGGACGCGGCGATAAGGACATGCCAACATTAACCAAGTACCCGGCGAGGATTCGTACGCATGCCCGCGCATGATCGACTAACAGCAGCTATCGTTGCTGCAAACGACAATAACCGCCCCGCGCTGGTGCCATTCATAACGGCCGGCTACCCGGAGCCGGGCGAGTTCATTAACACGTTGAAGTCGGTCGCCCAGGTCGGCGATGTCGTCGAAGTGGGGGTCCCTTTCTCCGATCCGATGGCGGATGGTATGACGATCCAGCGGTCGAGCTACGCCGCACTGCAAGAAGGCGTAAGCCTCGAGTGGATATTCGGCGAGCTCGAAATGGCAGGCGTACTTGGCGCGCCGCTGGTCATGATGTCGTACCTCAATCCACTGCTGGCTTTCGGCTACGAACGGCTGGCCGAGCGTGCCAGAGCGACCGGTGTCTGCGCATTTATCGTCCCCGACCTGCCGTACGAGGAAGGCGAGGAGCTACGGCAAGCGCTGGAGAAAGAAGGGCTGGGCCTCATACAGCTCGTGACACCGGCGACACCGCGGGAGCGGCTCAAGATGCTCTGCGAAGCCTCGCGCGGATTTGTCTATGCAGTCACGATTACGGGCATCACGGGTGGCGACGCAGGGTTGCCTGACGATCTTGCCGACTACCTGGACGACGTTGCTGACGTTTCGGATATTCCCGTCTGCGCGGGTTTCGGAATACGGGGCCCGGAAGATGTAGCCAATGTGGCCCAGCATGCAGCAGGAGCGATCGTAGGCTCAGCACTCGTTGAGGTGCTTGAAGAAGGCGGGGACCCGAAAGCGTTCCTGAGGACCCTCGGGGGCAAATTGTAGGAGCGGCTTTAGCCGCGACGTCGCATGAAGAAGCTCACCACATCTGAGTCGCTGATCACGATCAACCACTTCAAGAATGTTCTCGAAAGTGAGGGCATACCGTGTCGCATCAAGAATGAATATCTTGGAGGGATCGCCGGTGAGATGCCCTTGACTGAGATCTGGCCCGAACTGTGGGTCATCAACGAGCTCGACTACGATCGTGCGAAACAACTAATTGACGCTGCGATTGTCGACGAAAGCCCGCAGCGATCATGGAAATGTAAGAAGTGCGGTGAAGAGAACGAAGGGCAGTTTGCCGCTTGTTGGAACTGTGGTGAGCCTTGTTAAGGCATGCCTCGGGCGAGTAGCCGCGTTCCCGCAATCTCGGATCGGAGTAACGCCGAAACTTTCTCCGACTGCATTGGCCGGCTGATCAGGAAACCCTGCGCGAGGTCGCAATTGCAGCTTCTGAGGAACTCAAGTTGCGTCAAGGTTTCGACGCCCTCGGCCGCGACTTCAATATCGAGACCCTGCGCCATGGCGATGGCGGCGCGAACGATGCGTTGGTGGCTGTCGTTCTCATCGACATCGGCGATCAAAGACTGATCGAGTACAAAGCTGTCGATGAAGCCATTATCGAGCGACTCGAAAGACACATCGCGCGTACCGAAGTGATCGAGAGAAATTCGAACACCGAGTCTGCGCAGCGACCGCAGAGTGTCGAGTTCATTCGTGCGTTTGCGCACGACATCGCCGTCGCCAATCTCGAGCTCCACGCAACCAGGGTCGATGGCCGTATTCTGGAGTGACTCAGCAACAGCATCGACGAGTCGTTTGTGCATCAACTGCTGAGGCGACAGGTTGACGGCGATAGAGAGGTCGGGCAGCTCAAACCGGCGTTGCCAGGCGGCGAGCTGTCGGCACGCAGTTGCGATAACCCACTCACCAGCGGAGTGAATAAGGCCGCTGCTTTCGAGAATGGGCAAGAAGCGTGCTGGTGGTAGCAAACCAAAGCGCGGGTGCTGCCACCGCAGCAGTGCCTCGAGACTGATCAGGCGGCCCGAGCCAAGATCGATGCGTGGCTGGTAATGCAATACAAACTCATTGCGCACCAGTGCATGTCGCAAGCCAACCTCGAGTTCTTCACGCTGCTCGAGCTTGGTGTTCAGGGCGGTCGAGTAATATTGGAAGCGGCCGCCGCCACGTTTCTTCGCTTCGTACATCGCGAGGTCGGCCGCCTTGATGAGACGATCCGCCGCCTCGCCAGACTCCGGATATATCGCGATGCCGATACTCGGTGTTGCATAGACTTCACTGTTGCCGATCTCGTATTTTTCCGAGAGCACGAGCAGTAATTTCTGCGCGGCTGCGGCAGCATTCCCCGAATCACCAAAGTCTTCGAGACAGACGACAAACTCATCGCCGCCCCAGCGGCCCGAGAAATCACCAATACGCAGATGCTTTCGCAAGCGGCCGGCAACCTGGCACAAGAGTGCATCGCCAGTGTCATGACCGAGCGTGTCATTGACTGACTTGAAGCGATCGAGATCAATGAACAACACAGCGAGCGGAGCAGACTTTCTCTGGCTACGGCCTAACGCCCTGGTGAGCTGCTCAGTAAACAGACTGCGATTGGGTAAGCTCGTGAGCTCGTCATACTGCGCAAGTTTTTGCAGTTCTCTGGTCTTCTTCGAAATATCCGTGATGTCGCGGAATGTAACCACGCCGCCAATCAGTTCGCGATTGCCGTCATACAGACCCTGGCCATTGAGCGACAAAATCGTGTCGGGCTGTTCCGGTATACGGTAGACCGCAACCTGGCTTGCGAATTTTTCGCCACTGCGCGCACGCACAAGTGGCAGATCGGCCGAGTTGCGGTAGTTCTCTCCCTGCTCGTCGATACAACAAAACATCTGGCCCCAGGTCGAGTCGGGCTGCATGCGTGGACCGAGCCCAAGGATCGTTCGAGCTGCCGGGTTTATGTCGAGAACATGACCCTCGGCATCGACGACGATGACACCGTCATTGATGTTCCGTAGTACCGACAACACCGTGACATCCGTATCGGACAGGCGGTGTTGCAAGCGATGTCGTTGCACCGCGTGTTCAAAGACAGCCTCTTGTCCCTCGACAGTAATGTCGTCCACGCAGATATAGGCCTGTGCACCGGCGCGAACGGCCGCGATACCGCGATGTTCACGATCCTTGGTCGTTAATGCGATAACCGGGTGCTGCTCCAGGGATTTGATCAGTTCGGCGAGGGACTGTCCGGACTGCGCGATCGTCGGGCCGGCCTCGAGTAGTACGATGTCGAGTATGGACGGGGCGTCGTCAGGTAGTTCCAGTTTGGCGGACCGCGTCAGAAGCGCGCAGAAAGGCAGAGTTTCCAGTTCGCCCAGATAGTCGGAAGCGAATTCACCGCGGCCGAGGTAGAGGATCGAGTGCCCTGCCATAATTCCTTTACTTTTTGTTTAACCGAGGAGGCCATTGTCGCGACGGGCCACGCGAATAGTACCAGAATTGCGTGAAATGACAGGCGCTTATGGTTTTTTTTGTCGTTTTTGCGACCTCCATCTTTAAACCATTATGCCGGCCCAGTCATCCAAATGTCAGATTAAGGGGAGATTTGGCCTTTGGAAGCGCTTTTGACAGCACAAGCCAGCGACTATAGTCCCGAGATGGCAGTTTTAAGACCACCTCAGATTACAGACGAAGCCGACTGCATCGCCAGGGCACGACAGGCGGATACAGGAGCATTTGAGTCGTTGTACCGCATGCACATCGACAAGGTCTACGGACTTTGCCTGCGCATGACGGGCAATGTCGCCGAAGCGGAGGACTGTGCACAGGACGCGTTCATTCAGGCATGGAACAAGCTCGACAGGTTTCGTGGCGACAGCGCATTTGCCACCTGGCTACACCGCATCGCAGTGAATACGGTGCTGGGAATGATGCGTAAGTCCAAGCGCGAGCAGGATCGCATCCAGATCGCCGGTGAATCGACAGAGTCTCCGGTGTCCCAGGCGGACACCGGCGAATTGCGGGACCTGGCTGATGCAGTTGACAGGCTCCCCGAAGGGGCCAGGCATGTATTCGTGCTGTACGCGGTTTACGGCTACAGCCACGACGAAGCCAGCACCATGCTCGGCATTGCGCCGGGCACGAGCAAGGCACAGTTACACAGGGCGCGCCGATTGTTGGCGCAACAACTGGAACAGTAGGAGCGGCTTCAGCCGCGAATTGGATTAGGTATGAACGACATTGAACGGGATGACGAACTGATCGCATCGGCGAGCAAACTGTCGACCGAGATCAGCCCTGAAAGGGATTTGTGGCACGGCGTAGCCAGGGCCATCGCCGAGCCACGGCGGTCGCGCTGGACACCGCGATTTGCGCAGGCGGCGGCAGTCGTCTTATTGGTTGGAGCGTCATCGATGCTGACCTACCTGGGTACGAAGGACCAGGTGCAGATCATCGAGGTCGTGCCAGCAGGGCTCGTATTCGAGCAGGCGTCCTTTGGTGGCCAGTACGTGCTCGGCATGGGCTACCAGGAAGCACATCGTGATGTCGAGGCACAGTTAAAGGTGGAGCTGGATCGGCTTTCGCCGACAGCACGTGAAGAGGTTGAGCAAAATCTCGCGATGATTCGTGGCGCTATCGGCCAGATCAACAATGCGCTTGCGGACGAACCGGATAATCCCCTGTTACAGGAATTGTTACTGCAAACGTATCGCGAAGAGCTGGCAATGATGCAGCGTGTGGGTGGCCTGACGCAGCACGTCATGTCACGCAAGGATATTTAGGCGCGGCATTGACGCCGCGCGAACAAGAGGTGAGTTGTGAACAAGTCGATTGTTAGAGTTTTGATTGGGGTACTTGCGCTGACAGTATTTTCTGCAGCGAACGCCAGGGAAGTCGATGAGACGGTTGATGCCGCGAAAGACGGCCATGTCGACATCGTCAATATTTCCGGTTCGATCGAGGTCTACGGCTGGTCGGAGAGCCGTGTCGAGGTTACCGGTGAGCTTGGCGAAAAAGTTGAAGAGCTGATACTTGAACGCAACGGCGACAAGGTGCTCGTCAAGGTCAAGGTACCGCGCAACAACAGCAACAACATCTCCAGCGATTTGACGATTCGCGTGCCGGCAGGCAGTTCGATTGATGTTTCGACGGTCAGCGCAGACATTACGTCGGAAGGTGTAACGGGCGAACAGCAGCTGCACACCGTCAGTGGCGATGTGGAAGCGGAAGTATCGGATAGTGATGTATCTGCCGAGTCGGTAAGTGGTGATGTTGATGTCACTGGTGACGGCAGCAACATAGAAGTATCAGCCAATACGGTGTCCGGCGATGTCACCGTAATTGATGTGTCGGGTACGGTTTCTGCGGAAGTGGTCAGTGGCGACGTCCTGGTACGAGACGGCTCATTCGATCGCGCAACACTCAATTCGGTCAACGGCGAAGTTGATTTCCAGGCTGACCTGCGCGACGGTGGCAAGCTGACGATCGAGACAGTCAATGGCGACGTCGACGTGCAGTTTGACGGTGATGTGGAGGGGAGGTTTGATGTCGAGACGTTTAATGGCGACATCACCAATTGCTTCGGTCCGAAGCCGGAACGAACAAGCAAATACACACCCGGGCTGGAATTGAGTTATACCGTGGGTGACGGTGGCGGACGCGTCATTATTTCGACGCTGAACGGCGACATCGACCTGTGTAATTAGTATGTAGGAGCTCCGCTTGCGGTGCGACTGTCGCGCTGGCAAGCAGCGCTCCTACTCCGGAAAAAGGGGTCAGAGTCCTCGGGCTCTGACCCCTTTTGTTTGGTAATCTATACGGCCTCGATCCCGGAGTCCGCCATGGGTGGTTTACTCAAGAAACTCGGTTACTTTTTCGTTGCTTTCGTGGCGCTGTTCACAGTCGCCGCGGTCGCGATCTTCCTGTTTTTCGATCCAAACGACTATCGAGATCGCATAGCCGAAGAGGTCAGGCGCAAAACCGGTCGCGATCTCGTTATAGAGGGTGACCTGGAACTGAGCTTTTTTCCGTGGTTCGCTATTAACATTGGCAAGACGAGTCTCAGCAACGCGCCGGGTTTTGGCGATGAGCCGTTCCTGAGTTTTGAACAGGCGCAATTAAGCGTAAAGCTGTTGCCTTTGCTGCTCGATCGCGAGATCTCCGTTGGTACCGCTACGCTGGATGGTTTCGAGTTAAACCTCGAACTTGCCAGTAACGGGCGCAACAACTGGCAGGACCTCGAGGACGCGGGGCGCGCACAGCCCGATGCCGATGAAACAGCGCAGGACACATCCAGCAGTTTGGACGTTGCTGGCGTGGAAATTCGCGACGCGGCGGTGTACTACAACGACGCCCAGGCAGGGGAGAGTTACAGCCTCTCGAACTTCAACCTGACGACGGGCCGAATCGCCAGCGGCAACCCGATCGATATCAGCAGCCATTTCGACTTCGAACTGCAACCGGCCGACTTGTCCGGTGACGTTTCGGTCGAGACGTCACTGGTGCCAGGTGAAGAAGAAGGCATCACCGTGGGTGACACCGAGATTTCTGTTCTGGGCGTCGATGCAACGTTGACAGTCGCCGGCGAAGGGCCGGGCGCACGATTGCAGATCGATGCATTTTCACTGAAGAGCCTGATGGCGCGGCTCAATATCGAAGCACCCGTTACGGCAGACCCCGACGCGCTCGGCAAGATCATCTTTGACGGCAATGTGCAGGTGAACGATGACGTGATATCCGTCACGGGTGTTGAACTCGTAGTCGATGATACGACGTTTAACGGCAAGCTTTCGGTGGCTCGTAATGACGCAGGCGCGATCAGCATCGATCTTGCTGCTGACAGCATTGATCTCGATCGATACATGGAGCCGGCGGCAGATGCATCGGCATCAAGTGGTAACGCCGTCCCGGTCGAGATTCCGGCCGACCTGATCAGGGCTCTCAACGTGCGTGGCGGACTGACTGTCGGGACAGCAAAACTGAGTGGTATGACATTCGACAATGTAACGCTGGGGCTCAATGCTGCGGATGGCAATATGCGTCTGCACCCGATCTCTGCAGACTTCTTCGACGGTAAGTATGACGGTGATGTTCGTATTAATGCATCCGGCAGCGTGCCGGTACTGTCAGTCAATGAAAACGTGCGCGATGTCAGTCTCGGTTCGCTCGCCCAGGCCATGTTCGGGCAGGAGAATATCACCGGCACGATAAACGGGTCCTTCAAGCTTGGCGGTCGAGGCGAGAACCTCGCGGCGATTCAGCGCAGTCTTGGCGGCACCATGTCGATGGAGCTGATTGATGGCGCCTGGGAGGGAACGGATCTCTGGTACGAGCTGCGACGTGCCCGCGCACTCTATAAGCAGGAACCGGCACCCGAGCCGATGTTGCCGGCACGCACGCAGTTCAGTTCGGTGAAGGCGACAGGTCAGGTGACCGACGGCGTATTTCGTAACGATGATCTCTTTGCCCAGTTGCCGTTCATGCAGCTCACGGGCAAGGGCTCCGTCGATTTTGCGGCGGCAAAAGTCGACTATCGAATGACGGCCCGCATTCTTGAGAATCCGGAATTCGCCACCGAGGCAACGGCGGAAGAGCTCGATGAGTTCACCGAAGCGAAGATCCCGCTCAGGATCACCGGCTCTTTGGCAGACCCGACAATCGCTCCCGACATTGAAGAGATGCTCAAGGAGGAAGTGAAGCAAAAAGTCGAGGAGGAGATCAAGGACAAGCTACTGAAGAAATTGTTCGGTAACGATGAGTGATTTCCCGAGCCGCGTGCTGCGGTGGTATGAGCTGTACGGGCGCAAGGACCTGCCATGGCAACAGCCGGACGCGTATTGCGTCTGGATTTCAGAAATCATGCTGCAGCAGACCCAGGTGCAAACAGTCATCCCTTACTTCGAGCGCTTTATGCAGAGCTTCCCCGATGTCATCGTGCTCGCCGACGCAAACCTCGATGCCGTTCTCGATCACTGGTCGGGTCTCGGTTACTACGCAAGGGCTCGCAACTTGCACAGTGCCGCGCGCACCATCTGCGATGAGCACGACGGCGCCTTTCCGCAGCGCTTCGATGACGTAGCGGCCCTCCCTGGTATCGGTCGTTCGACGGCGGGGGCAATAATGGCGCTGGCCTACGACGAGCGATACCCAATTCTTGATGGCAACGTAAAGCGTGTACTGGCCAGGCACGGCGCAATCGCGGGGTGGCCAGGCAAGACCGATGTCGCAAAGGCTCTGTGGCAGGCGGCAGAAGAGCACACACCGGAAAGCGGAATCCGAGACTACACGCAGGCCATGATGGATCTCGGTGCGACGGTCTGTACACGCAGCCGGCCGCAATGTGACGCTTGTCCCGTGAATGCTGAATGTGCGGCTCGCAAAGCCGGCACGATCGACCAGTATCCTGGTCGCAAGACAAAGAAAGCGAAACCGCTGAAGCAGACGACCATGGTGCTGGCAGTCAGTGACGGCTCCATCTATCTCGAGCGCAGACCTCCGGCAGGCATATGGGGCGGGCTATGGAGTCTGCCTGAATTGTCGAGCGGGCAGGTCGGTGATTGGTGCCGGGCGACGCTTGATAGCGCCGGGTGGGGCATCGAGTCCTGGGACAGTTTGCGCCACAGCTTCAGCCACTACGACCTCGATATTCAACCGGTGGTAGTGCGCATTGACGCGACGTCGCGTAAAGTCGCCGACAATGACGATGCCATCTGGCACTCACTTGATGCAGCACCTCCCGGCGGAATCGCCGCACCGGTGCAGAAATTGATCAACACACTGAAAGACGAAACCTATGCCCAGAACAATTAATTGCGTAATGCTCGGCGAGGGCGCCGAAGGTATGGACTATGCCCCGTATCCCGGCCAGCTCGGTCAGCGGATCTATGACAGCGTATCGAAGGAAGCGTGGCAGAAATGGCTCGCGCACCAGACGATCCTTATCAACGAGTACCGCTTGACGCCGATCGAGCCTGACGCACGCAAGTTCCTCGAGACAGAAATGGAGAAGTTCTTTTTTGGCGAGGGAGCTACGGTTCCCGACGAGTTCATCGCGCCTGAGTAGGTTGAACAGTCGCGGCTCACGGTGTGGCCCCATTGGGCAAAGCCGCTCCTACGGGGGTTTTTTGAAATTGTCGGGAGTTTGTTTAAATTGTCGGGGGTTTGTTGAAATTGTGGGAGCGGCTTCAGCCGCGACGGACACAGTACTGAACGCTGAACAGCTGCTTTGCGTCGGTCCAGACTTTTCGAACTTCGAAGCCAGCGCGTTCCGCCATCTTTGCGAAGCCCTCCAGTGTGTACTTGTGTGAGTACTCGGTCAGGATCGATTCGCCATCATTGATTTCGATGCGCTCGTCACCGTTCGTAACGATCTGGTTTTTCCCGCTGATCAAGCGAAGCACCACGCGGCCCGCGTCAGCATCGTAATGTGCGCTGTGCGTGAACGCGCTGATGTCGAAATCGAATCCAAATTCGCGATTGAGGTGCGTAAGCATATTCAGGTTGAACTGCGCGGTGACACCGGCACTGTCGTTGTAGGCGCGCTCGATGATGGCAGGGTCTTTTTGCAGATCGACACCGATCAGCATTGCGCCATCAGCGCCTGCCTCCTGGTGCATGACTCCGAGTAACTCCTGTGCCGCGTCATGCGTGAAGTTGCCAATGGTCGATCCTGGAAAATAGACAATATTCCGAAGCGGCATGATGGTCGGATCAGGCAAGTCGAAAGGCTGGGTAAAGTCAGCAACGACGGGTAGCACCTCCAGATTGGGATGTTCCGAGCGAATTTTTTCCGCAGACAAGAGCAGGTGATGCTCGGAAATATCGACCGGAACATAAACGGCCTGCTGCTGAAGGCTGTCAAGTAATGCGCGGGTTTTGCGGCTGGAGCCACTACCAAATTCGATAAGGCTCGCCTTCTTACCAATCAGGCCGCATATCTCGGGCATGTTATCCAGCATGATGCCGAGCTCTGTTTCCGTCGGATAGTACTCGGGTAAGTGTGTTATCTCATCGAACAGCTGCGAGCCACGCGCGTCATAGAAGTACTTCGGCGAGATCGTTTTTTCGGGCAAGCGCAGGCCTGCCAGGATTTCAACCAGTGCGGCGCTCATACGACACCGTCCTTCGCGAGACGTATGCCGAGAAACTGCCAACGCGCATCCGGGTAGAAAAAGCTCCGGTAACTCGGGCGTATGTGTCCGGTCGAGGTCACGCAGGATCCGCCACGCACCGTCATCTGGTTGCACATGAATTTGCCGTTGTACTCGCCGAGTGAACCGTCGAGCGGTACAAAACCCGGGTACGGTGCGTACGACGAAGATGTCCATTCCCAAACATCGCCGAAAAACTGATCGCCAGTTGCTGCCACCGGGTGCCAGTAGGCGGATTCCATCATATTACCCTGCACCGGCCTGTTGTTTGCGGCCGACTCCCATTCAAACTCCGTGGGCAGCCTTGCTCCTGCCCAGCGCGCATAGGCATCGGCCTCGTAGTAACTGACATGACAGACCGGCGCGCTTTCATCGATGTCGCGTTGCCCACCAAGCGTGAATTCTGATTCGAGAGACTGGTCCCAGTACAGCGGTCGGTCCCAGCCATGCTCGTTAATTGTCGACCAGCCATCAGACAGCCACAGGCTGGAGTCCCTGTAGCCACCATCATCGATGAACTGTCGATACTCAACATTCGTTACGAGACGCTTGCCGATTTGATGTTCATGCAGCAACGCGTCATGTCTTGGTGTCTCGTTATCGAAGAAGAAGTTCTCAGTCGACGCGCCGACTTTGTGAATACCGAAAGGCCCGTTCGCAAATTCATAGCCGCCAGGCGTGGCCGGTTTTGGTATTGCGAGTTCGGTACTAACGATTGGTCGCATCGGGTTACAGGAGAAGACATGCTTGATGTCGGTCAGGAACAATTCCTGGTGTTGTTGTTCGTGGTTGATTCCCAGTAAAACGCGGGCAGACAATTCCGGATTATCATTTGTGGTTTCAAGTAACGACAGCACTGATCTGTCTACGTGCGCTCTGTACGCCATGATCTCCACCAGCGTCGGTCGCGACAACAACCCGCGCTTCGGCCTCGCGTGCATCTGGCCAGCCGAAAAGTAGTAGGAGTTGAACAGGAAGTCATACTGGTCATCGAGCGTTCTGTAGTCCGGGTCATAGGCCTTGAGAACGAAGCGCTCAAAGAACCAGGTGACGTGGGCGAGGTGCCATTTTGACGGGCTGACATCGGGAATCGACTGCACAACCGTGTCTTCAGGCTCGAGTTCTGCACATAGACCCGGCATCACCGCACGGGCATCACGATATTGCGTGGACAAGCTCATCGTAGCGGCAGCGCCGTGCGCTTGAGGACCGTGCGGATAGCGACACTCGAGTTGACTCGGGCCACGCCGGGCAGGCGCGTCAGTTCGTCTTTATGGATGCGCTCGAAATCGGCCATGTCGGCAACGACGACCCGTAGCAGGTAATCGAACTCTCCGGTCATCAGGTAGCACTCCATGACTTCAGGGATATTGCGCACTGCCTCCTCGAAGGCCGCGAGCTCGCTCTGTTCCTCGCGGTGCAGGCCGATGTGCACGAGGACATCGCCCGGTACGCCGGCTTTGCTCTGGCTAACCATCGCGACGTAACGCTCGATCATGCCGTCTTCCTCGAGCGCGCGAACACGCCGCAGGCAGGCGGACTCGGATAGATGGACCTGCTGCGCAAGCTGTTTATTACTGATGCGGCCGTCGCGCTGCAGCGCCTCGAGAATCAATTTGTCAAAACGATCCATATGGTCAACAGAAAATTGCTAAAAAACGATGAATAGCCGCAGAAAATGCCACATATGCACGCTCTTGTCACTGAAATAGCAAACACATGGCGCAGAACCGGGCGTAATGTGTCAGTTGGATCATGAGGAACGGGAGAGAGCTCATGAAAGTCGGGATACCAAAAGAAATAAAAACACTCGAATTTCGTGTCGGCATGACACCTGCCGGCGTGCGCGAACTTGTGCATGACGGCCACGAAGTTGTTGTCGAAACGAACGCCGGTCTCGGCATCGGCATGACCGATGCGGACTATGAGAAGGCAGGCGCAACAGTACTTGGTACGGCGAAAGAGGTTTTCGCCGCCGCCGAGATGATCATCAAGGTCAAAGAGCCGCAGCTCAATGAGTGTGCGATGCTGCGTGACGACCAGGTGCTGTTCACGTACCTGCATCTCGCGGCAGATCCTGCCCAGACGAAGGCGCTTGTCGAGTCGGGTACGACAGCAATCGCCTACGAAACAGTTACCGCGGACGATGGCTCACTGCCCTTGCTGACGCCCATGTCAGAAGTCGCAGGCCGCTTGTCCATTCAGTCCGGCGCGTATCACCTGCAGAAAGCCAACGGTGGACGCGGCGTGCTGCTCGGCGGAGTTCCGGGGGTTCAACCGGGAAAGGTCGTCATCATTGGTGGCGGCGTGTCGGGAACCCATGCTGCGGATATGGCCATTGGTCTTGGTGCGGATGTAACGATCCTCGATCGCTCACTGCCGCGCTTGCGTGAAATTGACGATATTTTCGGCGGCAGGATTCATACGGTCTACTCGACCAAGCATGCGATCGATGACCTCGTTACCGACGCAGACCTCGTTGTCGGTGCCGTACTGATTGCCGGTGCGGCAGCGCCGAAGCTTGTTTCGGCACAGAACGTCAAACATATGCACAGTGGTGCTGTCATGGTCGACATCTCAATCGACCAGGGCGGTTGTTTTGAAACCAGCCGGCCGACCACACATGCCGAGCCGACCTATGTCGTCGATGACGTTGTTCATTATTGTGTAACGAACATGCCAGGCGCCGTGCCGCGCACGAGTACGTTCGCACTGACGAACGCGACACTGCCGTTTGTTAAAGCACTGGCGAATTACGGCTGGCGCGACGCGCTGAGCCGCGACCCACACCTGGCAAACGGACTGAATGTCCACGCCGGACATGTTAACCACGAGGCCGTCGCCCAGGATCTGGGTTACGAGTATTTGCCAGCCTCGGACGCTCTAAAGGCAGCCTGACCCCTCTCTCTCCCCCCGAAAGGTGCAGGCAGGCGATAAGGCCGGGTGAAAGCCCGGCCTTTTTTTGTTCGCGATTTAGAGTTCGACGTCGGCGCGTGGATCGAGCGTGCCGACATTGGCGACATCAATTTCATAATAATATGACAAGACCGTTGGTGACGCCGGCACACAGACCTTTAGAACCCCGCCGCTACTGTTGAAAGTGCCAACCGCTTGCACCCAGACGCCGTCGACCGGGTTCGGCGGTGACTTGCTCGTAATGGTCACCAGCGAATCTTCATAAACGCTCGCGTGACCGCGGTCGGGCATAAGCCTGTACTGTAGCTCTCTGCCTGCTTTGACCTTGATAACCGCTTTCGCGCCAATGTGTGAGTCACCGTATTTGACAAAGACAAATGTGTGACCCTTATTACCACAACTGTTCGGAATATTGTTCGCGATCAACTTGCCCTCGCTCGCGCAGCCTGCGAGTATGAATACGCCAAGGAGCGTTGAAATTACTCTTGTCATCGTCTTCTCCGTTCGGATTGTCTATAGCACTGATGTAAGCATAGCTGGATTACGGCTCTTCGCTATACGCAAGTAGCTTGTTAAATCGCGGATGCTGGCGTAACCCGGCCAGATGAGGTTCAGCCGCGAGCAAGACCTGCGAATAACCCATCTCCACCGCTGTTTCGAGTGCAAACAACGCCTCATCGGCATCGTTAGTTCGCAGCCAGATCAACGCATCAATGAAGTACACGTAAGGGTCATCCGGAGACTTGATTCGTGCTTGCTCGATCAGGCCCCTGGCCTCGTCATGCCTGCCGAGCATTGCGCGAATCCAGGCGAGGTCCATCTGAACATTCGGGTCACTGGGATTCACATCGAGAGCCGCAATGGCCAACTGCTCGGCCCGCGAAAACGCTTCTGTTGCTTCATCGCGTCGGTCTGCGATCCAGAGCGCATCACCCAGATTGGAACGCATCAGATGGTCGTCCGGCTCCAAATCCACAGCATTACGGTGGTAGGCAATCGCAGCGTCGAGCTCGCCTAGATAGTAGTACATGAGTCCGAGATTGGTGTAGGTGTTGGGGCGGGCCTCAATTTCCAGTGTGGCCTGAAAGGCTTCAGCTGCTGCTGCAAAATCACCAGAGAGCATTCTTGCTGTACCGAGATTGGAGTGACCGATCATGTTGGACCGATCCATCGCGACGACGATTTCGTACTGCGTCGCAGCTTCGGAATAGCGGCCCGAACGGTAATAGAAGAGACCCAGGGTGTTATACGCCGACCAGTTTCCCGGATGCAGTCCGACGGCCTGTGCAAATATTGCCTCAGCTTCATCAGGTCGTTGCAGGCGCATATAAATCAGGCCCAGGCCGACTAGCGACTGGGCGCTGCTCGGGTTGATGTTTAGCGCCTGAAGATAGGCTGCCTCGGCGTCAACATTGCGTCCGGTGGCGCGATACAGATTCCCAAGCGCGGTATGCACGACGTCCAGATTGGGGTTGAGTTCCAATGCTCTCGAGCAAGCATCTTCTGCGCTCGTAATAAATGCCGGGTCTTTATTGTGCGGATAACCGTTGGCATACACCGTGCATTTGCCGGCATAGGCCGCCGCGTAATCCGGGTCAACGTTGAGTGCAGCGTCGAACCAGCCGAGTGCTTCCACAATCGTTTTCATGTTCTGGGGCTGGTGCGATGCATCAACAGCGCGTCTGTAAAGTAGGTAGACGTCGAGGCTCGGATCTTGGGTCGCGAGCGTCGACGCCTCCTGCGCGCCGGCTGGCAATGCAACACGAACGTTTGCAACAGTCAGTTCCGTTACCTCGTCGCGAATGTCGAAAAAGTCATCGGTCGGCCGGTCAAAGCTCCTTGAGAGAATATGGAAACCTGTCTCTGAGTCGATAAGCTGCACAATGACGCGAATTTCTTCGCCCCGCATCTGCACGCTACCTTCGAGATACATAGCAACGCGTAACCGCTCACGCACTTTTTGCGACGCTGAGTTTGGTTGCAGAGTGTAGGAATCGCCACGCGCGGAAACCAAAAGTCCCGGAACACGTGACAAGCGTGTAATCACATCATCAACAAGACCGTTCGAAAATACCTGCGTGGTGTCACTTCCGTCGAGATTGACGAAGGGCAATACGGCGATGGAGTTGTCGAGCACCGGTGGCAGGACATTCGTAACAGCAACGGGAATCGCCGCTCGGGGCTCGGCTTCCGGCAAGCCGATACTTTTGTCATAAATGAAAACAACGATTGCCGCTATTCCGAGCGCCGCAACAACAGAAACGTACGTTCGACCAAAGCGTCGCTTGCGCGCATCTCTGGGTGACAACTCATGAATGACTGCGCGGCCGTCGCGAAACTCAAGAAACCAGGAGAGCGAGATCGCGATCGGGAAGCCGGCGATAACGAGAACAGTGACGAATGTACCGACCCATTGCGGTAACAAGAGCTGCCCAAACACGATGTCTGCGACCTGTATCAGGAGCCAACCGACGATCAGGTAGGCAAGGGCGGTCTCGAGCACGCCGCGTTGCTTCAGATTCTCGAACAGTCCGAGTTCGTCTGTGCCGACGCTGTTTTTCGCACCCAATACAATCGTGCCCGTATCACCATCGGCGAGAACAGGTGTGATGAGCAGGCGATAGCCACGCTTGGGCAATGTCTGAACAAATGTTGGATTTTCGGCTTGATCGTGCAGCGCGTGGCGGATCTCGCCGATGGCATGGCTGAGCGCTTCCTGGCTGCCTGCATCTTTGCCCCAGACCTTCTCGAGCAGCTCTTCGCGCGAGACGAGTTCGCCCGGCCGCGTTGCCAGGCACAGCAACACTTCAATAGCCTTCGAGGCCAGGTGCTCTGAGCTCTTGCGGCCGGTTACACGCCCTTTCGTGGGTTCTATGAGCAGGTCCGAAAGGTAGAAACCCTGTAGCAGATCAGCGTTCAAAACGTCGCCTCAACGTGCTCCAATACCAATAGCATAGCACCGCAACTCAGGGTCGAGCGTGTTGGCTACCCGGAGTGTTGGCTGCACTCTGTTGCGAGTAACAATTCAGTAAGCGCGTGATAGGACAATGGGTTCCTGCCTGTAATGTCAGTTATCCGCTGTGCTCGCGCATAAATCGTGTTGGGGTGTACTGACAACAGCTTTGCTGCCTGCAAAACATTCATATCTGCATCGGCATAGGCGCGCAGGGTAGCGCTCAATTTGCCCCGAGCTTTGGCATCGGCGCGGGCGAAGTCGTCCAGCCAGACTGGCAGGGCGGATTGCATGCTGTTCCTCGCCCGCGAAATCAGCAATTGCCGTAACGACACGGAGGCGTACGGCATGACGCGCTCGGCGAAGCTGGCAAAATCGAGAGCGAGTCTTGCCTCTACGGCGGCGCGCGGAATATGCGACGTGGACGGGACGTCATTGCTCATACCAATCAGCGCGGCCGGCCCAACTTTTTTCAGCTGCGGCATCAGACGATCGGCCAGCAGGGATTGGGGTGCAGTCCAGCCGGATTGGCGGCGCGTTCCGGAAACTACCGCAATAACGAGATTGTCACGGATTCCGATCAGCGCCCGCAGCGGTGTCACGGCCAAGACCTCGCCGATTGAGTCCGCCATGCGTTGAGCGCGTGCCGCATTCTCCATTTCCCTCGGATCTACCGACCGGGCAGCAACGACGCAATAGGACTGGCGCTGCTCGAGATAACCGGCGCGTCGCAGCAGTTCTGCGGCCCGGCTATCGGATTCGTCATATCCGTGCAGCAGGATATTGAGAAGTTTGGTTCGTCGATCACCCTCGGCTTCGGCCAGTAGCCGAGTGTGGTTGACGTAAGTCGCCGTTGCTGTCGTGCTGATCGTGTCCGTGTACTCAATGGCGAAATCGGCGACGGCGGCGACTACGCGGCGGACGTGTGCCGTGTTATCGGCATGCGCCAAGGCGATATCGCGTAGCCAGGGCGAAAGGACCTTGTGTGCGCAGCGATACGTATGAAGGAGCGATTCCAACGGAAACCGCTGCTGGGCAAGGCGTTCTGCGTGCTCGCAGACGAACTCGAAATCGGTACCGCGGGAACCACCAAGAAGTGCCGTGATCCTGGATACATGGTCTCGCAGGTGGATTTCCAAGTCGGGCAATATATCCGGATTCGCCGAGTCGGAATACGCCAGAACCTCTTCAAGCACCGTTTGCTTGAGCGCCTGGCGAATAGCATCCAGGCCGTCATCCAGCGCCGCTGCGATTCCCGGGACCACCCCATGGACCCGCAACGCATCTACCGTGGCCTGTAGCGAGTCGGTTTTACCGTGTGAATTCACAATATTGTGTAGTCTACACAAAAAAATACTCTCAAAAGGGCGATACTGGCCGATGTACCGACTAAACGCTGTGTGTATTCTCTAACTTTGGCTGAAAAATCATTGAGGTGAGGAACATGGCGAAGTACTTATTTGTGTACCACGGCGGTGAGAATCCGAAGACTGAGCAAGAAGTTGCCGAGGTGCTGGACGCCTGGGGGGCATGGTTCGGCACCATGGGTGCGGCGGTCATTGACGGCGGCAACCCGGTCGGCCAGTCCTATACGATTAACGGCGATGGTTCGGCAACCGACAACGGTGGCGCCAACCCGGCGACCGGCTACAGCCTGGTAGAGGCCGGCGACCTGGATGATGCTATGGCCAAAGCAAGAGGCTGCCCGATACTGGGCGCCAACGGCACAGTCGAGCTGGCCGAAGCAATAGACATGTAACAGGCCCTTGACTTGGCCACACGGGGACCGGTCTAATACCCCGCTCTTCGTGTGGCCAGGTAGCTCAGTTGGTAGAGCAGCGGACTGAAAATCCGCGTGTCGGTGGTTCGATTCCGCCCCTGGCCACCATCTTTTCAACGACTTA
>Ga0164320_10000014_pt1 | contig 45890 bp, 49 predicted proteins | sample GuaBasSediGuay11_FD_113736 | JGI IMG/M metagenome (GOLD analysis project Ga0164320, IMG submission 113736) | Subseafloor sediment microbial communities from Guaymas Basin, Gulf of California, Mexico - Guay11, Core 4567-28, 0-3 cm | ecosystem: Environmental > Aquatic > Marine > Hydrothermal...
AAAAAGGGTTATAATCCCTCGCTTTTTTGGGAATACTCGGAGAAAGCCATGTCGGACCCCCTGGTTGCAGTAGTGATGGGCAGTGATAGCGATTGGCCGGTGATGCAACATTCGGTCGAATACCTGGAACGTTTTGGTGTTGGCCACCTGGTGCGGGTGGTTTCTGCACACCGCACACCGGATTTACTCACCGAATTCGCCATCAATGCCCGTAATGAAAATCTCTCCTGCATTATCGCGGGCGCCGGGGGAGCCGCTCACCTGCCTGGCATGTTAGCCTCCCATACGACGGTCCCGGTGCTGGGCGTACCCGTTCCTACCGAACATTTGAATGGCAAGGATTCACTATTATCTATAGTGCAAATGCCCAGGGGAATACCGGTGGCTACCTTTGCTATCGGTAAGGCAGGTGCCATTAACGCCGCGCTGTTTGCGATATCGATGCTGGCTTTGGGTGATACCGGGCTTGCAAAGCAACTCGATGATTTTCGTACGGATCAGCGTGATGCGGTGTTGCAAATGAAATTACCGCCGCAGAGCTGATGGTGATTCTCCCCGGCAGTACGCTGGGCATGTTGGGTGGTGGACAACTAGGCCGCATGTTTGTTATTGCGGCGAGAACCATGGGTTACGAGGTCCTGGTACTCGATCCAGATGCTAACAGCCCGGCGGGAAAGATCGCGAGCAGGCATTTAGAGGCGGCCTACGATGACAGGGAAGCACTGGATGACCTGGCCCAGCATTGCGCCGCGATCAGTACCGAGTTTGAAAACATACCTGCCGATACGCTCGATTACCTTGCCAGATCCATACCGGTTCATCCTTCGGCCAGTGCCCTGCGAATTGCGCAGAACCGGGTCCTGGAAAAGCAGTTTTTTAACCAGCAGGACCTGAATACAACGCCGTTTCTTGCGATTAACACTGAGGCTGACCTGGCCCAGGCGGAAAACTTTGAATACCCGGCAATACTGAAAACAGCAACGCTCGGATACGATGGCAAGGGACAATACGTTTGCAACTCGTTCGACGAGCTATGTGATGCCTACGATAAAATTTCCGCAGAGGACTGTGTACTAGAGAAAAAAATAGATTTGGCCATGGAAGTTTCCGTGGTTTTATGTCGCGGCGAAACGGGTGATGTCGATTGTTTTCCGGTGGCGCAAAACGAACACTGCAACGGCATCCTTGACAGATCGACCGCACCCGCCGCACTTTCCCAAAAAATGGACGACGAAGTGAGGCGGGCAGCCTGCAGAATTGCTGATGGCCTGAATTATTGTGGCGTGCTTGCGGTTGAGTTTTTCATCTCCACGGATGAGCAGGTGCTGGTCAATGAAATGGCGCCGCGGCCACACAATTCAGGTCATTTTACCCTCGATGTCTGCGAGACATCGCAGTTCGAGCAACAGGTGCGCATGATGTGCGGAATTCCCGCGGGTTCCAGCAGGCAACACAGTGCGGTGGTGATGTGGAATATTCTCGGTGATATCTGGCCACAGGATGGTTCGCCCGACTGGGGCAAGGTACTTCGACAGGGGAATATGAAATTACATCTTTATGGTAAAACCGAGGCGCGTGCAGGGCGCAAAATGGGGCATATTAATTGCCTGGCTAGTGATACGAACGAAGCCCGCAGGCAGCTAGACGATCTAATGGTGAAGCTTGGGGCGGCCCAATCCAGTAATTAGTATGTCTTTTAACCACTGCCTGGAAATTGTTTCGGCCTTGTCTGGCTAGTCAGGTTTGTCTGGTTCCACGTGCGACGGTATAGGTTCTTCCCTGTTTAATTTTTTCGTAGTGCCCAAACACCTCGTGAAATCCACGTTTAAAAAATTGACGCAGACCGGTGATCGTAACGATGTAAAAGGAACCGCCGGGCTTCAGGTATTCGAGCGCGTCATACAGATAGATGTATAACATTTCCTTGCCTACCTTGGCGGGGATATTGGAAACGATCAAGTCGAACTGCTGCTTCGGGATCTGGTTAAAACCGTTGCTTAACAGGCAACTGGCGTTATCGATTTTATTAAACTGTCGATTTTTTTCCGAGTATTCAACCGCAACAAAGTCCTTATCGACCAGCAAAGTGTGCCCGCTGGGTGCCGACCTGGCCATGCATAATCCGAGTACACCATACCCGCATCCCAGGTCGAGGCAGTTGTCGTCTGTTTCGATGTCGAGATAGTCGAGTAGCATTTGCGAACCCTCGTCGATAGCACGCGGAGAGAACAGTCCCCAGGTCGTATAAAAACTCAACGAATGGTGCCTGGCGGTCGAATTAATTTTCAGGTCTTGCCCGATTTTTTGCCTGTAGTTTTTTGAATCAATCATATGTTCAGCAGTGATTAAGCTGCTTCTGCTAGGCTTTACAACCTCGAATGGCTTTGCCACAATGGCGCGTTTTGTTTTGTCATTATCTATTGGCATGCCATTTATTACTACCCGGGAGAACTAAATTATGAGGTTTGTTGTAGCGATAGTTTTTTCATTGACGCTGGCTTTGAGTGGATCTGCTTATGCCGATGCGGCAGCTGGTCAGTCCACCTATTCCGCCAAAGGTTGTATCGGTTGCCATGGCGCCGGTGGGAAAAGCCCTGTTCCTACCTATCCCTCACTGAAAGGCAAAGGCGCTGCATTTGTGCGTAAAACCCTTGCCGATTTTCGCAGTGGTGCTCGCAAAGACCCGATCATGAAAAAGATGGCGGAGGGACTTAGCGATGACGATATCGATAATCTGGCCGATTATATCGGCAGTTTATAACTTCCGTCATTCCGGCCCCCGAGCCGGAATCTTTAAGACATGGTTTCTCTGCTGTAGAGAGGGGCGGATGGGTAACAGCTGAAACCGGTCAATCCCACGTTGTATCCAGATTCCTGAGACTTTGGTATAGGATTCATCATTCGGGCTGAAAAAGGGCTGGTTTTGGTGTACATTGCGAGCCAAATTTATCGCAACCAGGAGTATTCATGCCGGACTATCAACTCGCACCCTCTATTCTTGCTGCCGACTTCGCCCGAATTGGTGAAGAAGTCGATAATGTTATCGCCTCAGGTGCGGATATAGTTCATTTCGATGTGATGGACAATCACTATGTGCCAAATCTGACTATCGGACCACTGGTCTGTGAAGCGCTCAGAAATCATGGCGTCAGTGCCCCAATCGATGTTCACCTGATGGTCAAACCAGTGGATCGTATTATTCCCGATTTTGCCAGTGCAGGTGCCAGCTATATTACTTTTCATCCTGAGGCTTCGGACCATCTCAATCGAAGTCTGAGCCTGATTCGGGAATGCGGATGCCTTGCCGGCCTGGTGTTTAATCCGGCTACGCCCCTGTCTTTTCTCGACCACGTATTAGACAAGGTCGATATGATTTTACTGATGTCGGTCAACCCGGGATTTGGCGGCCAGAGTTTTATTCCATCGACGCTGGGAAAATTAAAGCAGGTAAGGCAGATCATAGACCGCTCAGGTCTCGATATTCGACTCGAGGTCGATGGTGGCGTAAAGGTCGACAATATAGCCGAAATAGCGGCTGCGGGTGCCGATACCTTTGTTTCCGGTTCGGGTATCTTCGGTTTTGGCAGTGACAGTGACGATAATCGTTACGATAGTATCGTAACGAAGATGCGGGGAGCACTGGGCACGGTCGGGTCAGTTTGAACCCGATCAAAATCCCTGAAATGGTGCTTATCGATGTCGATGGCACTATGGTAAACAGTGTCCCCGACCTGGCCTACAGCATCGATCAAATGTTGCTTGACCTCGATATGCCGGTGCGCGGTGAAGACAAGGTTAGACGCTGGGTTGGAAACGGCATAGAACGTCTGGTCAAGCGGGCCCTTGTGAATGCGCTCGATGGCGACCCCGATGAAACCCTGTATCAAAGTGCCCTGCCGCTATTCAAATCGCATTATTCGGTGAATTATTCGAAGCGTAGCTATCTCTACGAGGGCGTCAGGCAGGGTCTGGATTATATGCAAGCGCGCAAGTATTGCATGGGCTGTGTAACCAACAAAGCCACCGAGTTTACTCACCCACTACTGGATGACCTGGATATCGCGCGCTACTTTGAGGTGGTCATTTGCGGTGATGATACGATTGAAATAAAACCGCACCCTATGCCCTTGTTAACCGCTGCACAACGAATGCAGATCGACCCCCAACGGTCGTTGATGCTAGGTGATTCAAGCAATGATGTACGCGCCGCGCGCGCAGCCGGTTTTCAGATTATTTGCACCAGTTACGGTTATAACCATGGTGAAGATATTCGTAGATATGAGCCCGATGCTGTGATAGATTCCATGGCTGAACTCGAAAAGATTATCTAGATATAACGATACAGACAATGATTCATATACTCAAACATAACAAGGTAGACAATATTTGCTGGCGATGGTGATCTCGCACCGTTGTTTCGTTGTACCCTTGTTAACCCGTTTAGAGTTTTCCCCATGGATCTTAAGCAGTTCAATCAACTAAAGCGCAAATTTAATCGCGTCCCACTGGTACGTGAAGTACTTGCCGATCTGGACACGCCGCTCAGTACTTACCTGAAACTGGCCGACGAACCCTACACCTACCTGTTTGAATCGGTAGAGGGAGGCGAAAAATGGGGACGCTATTCGATCATAGGCCTGGCCTGTCAAAAGCGTTTGAAAGTATTCGGCCATAGAATCGTGCTTGAAGTTGATGGCGAGATCGTCAGTGAGGAAGTAACCGAGGACCCTCTACAGTTCATCGAAGACTATCTTGATTTTTTCAGGGTTGCCGAGGCCGAATGCCTGCCCAAATTCCACGGCGGCCTGGTGGGCTACTTTGGCTATGATACGATCCGTTATATCGAACCAAAGCTGGCCGACTGCCCTAACCCGGACAAACACCAGACGCCGGACATCCTGCTGATGTTGAGTGACGAGCTGGTGGTCTACGATAACCTGGCGTCGCGTATGTTCATCATTGTGCATGTCGATCCGGAACTAAGCGAAGCCTGGGAATCTGGCCAGAAGCGTTTAACAGAACTTGAGCAAAAACTCTACCAGGTGCGGCTGGATCGGCATTTACAAGCCACGTCTGAAACGGTTAAAGAAGAAGATTTCACCTCAGAATTTACCCGTGATGACTTCAAGTCGGCAGTAGCAAAGGCCAGGCAATATATAATCGACGGCGATGCCATGCAAATCGTGTTGTCGCAGCGACTGTCGATACCGTTTAAACAAAAACCGATCGCATTATATCGCGCATTGCGCAGCCTCAACCCGTCTCCCTATATGTATTACCTGAATCTGGGCGATCACTACGTGGTCGGATCGTCACCTGAAATACTGGTACGCCTGGAAGACGGGGCGGTTACCGTGCGTCCAATCGCCGGCACGCGTCCACGCGATAAAGACAGGGCACGTGACCTGGCCCTGGAAAAAGAATTGCTCGCCGATCCCAAGGAGCTGGCCGAGCACCTGATGTTGATCGACCTGGGTCGTAACGATGCTGGTAGGGTGAGCCAGTTCGGTAGTGTTGAACTGACCGAAAAAATGATCGTAGAGCGATATTCGCACGTGATGCACATCGTATCTAATGTCGAAGCTAAACTAAAACCGGGACTATCGGCGATGGACGTACTACGCGCGACCTTTCCGGCCGGAACGGTATCCGGAGCGCCGAAAATTCGCGCAATGGAAATTATTGACGAACTCGAACCGGTCAAACGTGGAATCTATTCCGGTGCAGTGGGCTATATTTCCTGGAGCGGAAATATGGATACCGCAATTGCAATCCGTACCGCCGTTATTAAGGATCAGTATCTCTACATTCAGGCAGGTGCGGGTATCGTTTATGACTCGGTTCCCGAAAATGAATGGGTCGAAACCATGAACAAGGCGCGCGCAATATTTAAGGCTGTCGCGCTGGCCGAATCGGGGTTACCGGCCAGGGACCCCTGCGCCGAAGATCAGGAGTCATTATGATGAAAGTTTTAATGATAGATAACTACGATTCCTTTACCTACAACCTGGTGCAATACCTGGGTGAGCTTGGTGCCGAAGTCGAAGTGGTTCGCAACGATCAAATCAGTGTTGACGAGATACGCCGCAAGGATGCCAGTCATATCATGGTATCGCCCGGTCCCTGTACACCCGACCAGGCGGGTATTTCGATGGCAGCGATTGAAGCCCTGGGTGGGGTCAAACCGATCCTCGGCGTTTGCCTGGGGCATCAGAGTATTGGCCAGGTATTCGGCGGAACGATTATTCACGCTAATGAAATTATGCATGGCAAAACATCGATGGTTAAGCATACTGGTGCGGGAGTCTTTTCAGGTTTGAATAACCCGTTCGAAGCGACGCGTTATCATTCGTTGGTCATTGCGAGACCAAGCCTGCCGGATTGCCTCGAGTTAACCGCCTGGACCGAAAATGAAGATGGTAGTGTCGATGAAATTATGGGTGTTCGACACAAAAGTCTGGCCATCGAAGGGGTGCAGTTTCACCCGGAGTCGATATTGACCGAGCATGGACACGATTTATTGCGTAATTTTTTAAATATGGGGAAGTGATGGATATTCAAACAGCGATTAAAACGGTGATTTCCGGCCAGAATCTTGACCAGCAGGATATGACCCGGGTAATGCAGCAAATTATGACTGGTGAATGCACCCCTGCCCAGATCGGTGGATTTCTGGTTGGTTTACGAATGAAAGGCGAGAGCGTCGAGGAAATCACGGCGGCTGCTACAGTAATGCGCGAACTGTCGACCCGCGTCACTGTTGACGCAAAACACCTGGTTGACACCTGTGGCACTGGCGGTGATGCCTCGGGTAGCTTCAATATCTCTACCGCGAGTGCGATTGTGGCAGCCGCGGCTGGTGCACAGGTGGCTAAACACGGTAACCGATCAGTCTCCAGCAAGTCGGGTAGCGCCGATGTGCTAGAGGCGGCGGGGGTCAATCTGGATATAGATCCACAGCAGGTAGGCGCGTGTATCGAAGAGGTCGGGGTCGGCTTTATGTTTGCGCAGAAACATCATAGTGCGATGCGTCACGCAATCGGACCACGTAAGGAGATGGCAGTGCGCACAATATTCAACGTATTGGGCCCTTTAACCAATCCAGCCGGAGCCCCAAATCAGGTTATTGGCGTATTCAGCGGTGACCTGGTCGAACCGCTTGCACATGTACTCAAACAGCTTGGCAGTCGACACGTGATGGTAGTTCATGCCGAGGATGGTATGGATGAAATCAGTATTTCGTCGAAAACCAGTGTCGCTGAACTAAAACATGGAGAGGTAAACTGTTATTCGATATCCCCCGCAGATTTTGGTGTCGAAGTCGCCGATTCGAGTGCCTTAAGGGTAGACAGCGTCGAGCAAAGCCTGGCGATGATTCAGTCGGTTCTGGCCAATAATGCCGGTCCCGCACTGGATATCGTGGTCATGAATGCCGGTGCAGCTATCTATGTTTCCGGCGTTGCCGGCTCCCTGGAGGAAGGTATACAAAAAGCCAGGTCCGCCATCGCCGAGGCTAAGGCGTCCGCGGTATTGGCCGGTCTGGTTGCAAAAACCAATTCCTGATGGCGAAGCCGAGAGCGGATATCCTGACTCGGATTCTGCGACGAAAAATCGAAGAAATCGAGGTCGCCAGGCAACAGGTTCCGCTTGATCAATTGCGCCGGCAATTGAAATCAGTTTCCGCGCCGCGTGGTTTTATTCGATCATTACAGGACAAACAATCGAGTGGATCATCGGCGGTGATAGCCGAGATAAAGAAAGCCTCACCGAGCAAAGGTGTGATTCGCGAAGACTTCGATCCGGTGGCAATTGCCAGATCCTATGCGACTGGCGGGGCCAGCTGTCTTTCGATACTGACTGACCAGGATTTTTTCCAGGGGCATGACGACTACCTGGTGGCCGCTCGAAACGCCTGCCGGTTGCCGGTAATTCGCAAGGAATTCATCATAGACCCTTACCAGGTGTACCAGGCAAGAGCGATTGGTGCCGATTGCATTTTATTGATCGTAGCGGCACTCGAAGAGCAGGCATTAAAAGATCTGTATAGTTTATCTGGTGATCTGGGTATGGACACGCTGGTCGAAGTTCATAATCAGCATGAACTGGAGCAGGCTATGCAGCTCGAGCTGGATATTATCGGCATTAACAACCGTGATTTGCATAGCTTCGAAACCAGCCTGTCGACCACGCTGGATTTGCTTGATGCACTTCCCGAGACCTGCCTGGTAGTCACCGAAAGCGGTATACATCGCAGCGAAGATGTGCAGTTAATGCGCGATCATGGTGTCAACAGCTTTCTCGTGGGTGAGGCATTTATGCGTGCCGAAGATCCGGGTGCTGAATTACGGGCGTTGTTTTTCAGCTGAAACATCAGCCCATTAAAGTAGTACTACTAACGAGTTCCAAAAACCACGATTGTTTTGCCGTGCGCAGTAATCAATCCGTCTTCTTCCAGGGTTTTCATCACGCGCCCGGCCATTTCGCGCGAGCAACCGACAATTTTGGCAATTTCCTGGCGTGTTATCTTGATCTGCATGCCGTCCGGGTGGGTAATTGAGTCGGGTTCGCGGGCCAGATCGAGCAATGTCCTGGCGACTCGTCCGGTGACGTCCATGAATGCCAGATTACTCACTTTTCGACTGGTGTTACGCAATCGGTTGGCGAGTTGGGAAGATAACTGAAATAGAATTTCGGGCGTTTCCCTGGCCAATATCATGAACTGGCTGTAGTGAATTTCGGCAACTTCGCAGATAGTTCGTGTATTGATCCAGGCACTGCGTTTCATATTAGTTTCGAATAAACCCATCTCACCGAAAAAGTCTCCAGAATTTAGATAGGCAAGTATTATTTCATTGCTGTCCTCATCCTCGATAACTACGCTGACCGAACCTTCGATGATATAGTACAGCGTCTCGGAAACGTCTCCGGCGTGAATGACGGTACTTCGCGCAGCATATTTTTTTACATGGCAATGATGTAAAAAACTATCCAGCGCGGGATTTTCTCGCGGGGAAACCGGAATTACAGGGTTAATGTTCGGCATTGCATCCTGTTTTCGTAATTTTCATGCGGCGTAACATATCATAAATTTTCTGAGACAACAGTTAGTATAGGTAAACATCAATGAAATGCAGGGTTAAGTGGCTAGATCATATGACCTTCGTCGGGGAATCTGGTAGCGGTCATGCGGTAGTCATGGATGGTGCGCCTGAACACGGTGGACGCGATATGGGTTTTCGTCCAATGGAGATGCTATTACTGGGGCTCGGTGGTTGTACCGCATTCGATGTAGTGTCTATCCTGAAGAAGTCACGTCAGCCGATCATTGGCTGCGAGGTGAAGATAGATTCTGATCGGGCGGAAGAGATTCCGAAGGTTTTTACCCGTATTCATATACATTTTATTATTACCGGTAATAGTCTCGATCCGATTAAAGTTGAGAAGGCGGTCAATCTGTCGGCGGATAAATACTGCTCGGCATCAAAGATGCTGGAGAAAACGGCGGAGATCACGCATGATTTTGAAATTGTGGAGTTAGTGCAGGGTTAATAAGTAATCGGGGAGTCTGCTTCCTTGATACGGATCGGGTTTCACACACCACTACTTTCAATACTTCGTAGTAACTTAAAGAATAAGTGTGCGAGTCATTTCCAGCTAACGATAAGGGCATTTGAAAAAAACCATCGTCATTCCGGCCGTAGAGCCGGAATCTCTTGAATGCGATTCGTTGTAGGATTCCGGCTCTGCGGCCGGAATGACGTTTTAGTATTTTTAATCCCCCCATTCAAGTCCGCAGAAAAATGGTGTTCAGATTGGGGTAAAACAGCAGGGATGCTGTTTTAGGTTCACCCGTGCTGGGAGCGCGTGTGAATCGACCTCGATATGGGCATTATTTTTTTGATAAAGGGCTTGTTCTGGGGGCGGCGCTTTTGGTTACTTTTCTCGCCGCAGAGAAAAGTAACTCGCGCACCTACTTATAATTAACTACGGAGTACCGAAAACCTTTGTGTGCGAAGCCCTAAATATAGAAATTTATTACCAAACAAATACAGAAAAGACTAAATCCGGTAAGCAGTGAAGGTCATCACCTTGCTGACCATGGTCATCGCACACTTGATTACCGGGGGAAGGTCCGCGGCTCCCGCCTGTTGCGCATTGATGGCGTGTTGCATTTCATCTTTTTTCATCGTTTCCAGTACGGTGCGGCTACGCCGGTCACCTTCGGGCAATCTTGATAGATGGTCCTCCAGGTGCCTGCAAACCTGTTGCTCGGTCTCCCTGACAAATCCCAGGCTCCATTTGTCGCCGACAGCGCCGGCCATGGCTCCGATTGCGAATGACCCCCAGTACCATATTCCATCGAGCTTGCTACGTTTTTGTCCGAGTTCTGCTAATCGACTCTGGCACCAGTTCAGGTGTTCGTTTTCTTCGTCTGCCGCGGCCTGCATGGCAGCACGAATTTTTGCATCGCGTGCGCTCAGTCCCTGTCCTCGATAAAGTCCCTGGGCTGCAACCTCTCCGGCGTTATTCACGCGCATTAGTCCCGCAACCAGTCGTTGCTCGGACTCTGATAATGATGGCTGATCGATATCGCTCGCCGGATAGGGGCGCTCCTGTCGCGGTGGTTGCACATGACAGGTACTTAAACCGTGCTGCAATTCGTCGATCAGGGTATCGATCAGGCTTAATTTTTGTAACATTCGGGTACTTTTCCGTATTTTTTGATTAAAACGTTTGACAGCTATAACAGTATATTAGATAATTCTGAAATGCTGAATCTATGGCATCCTCCGCCAGTCAGCATTACTCCTCCATCGACCTAGATGGTTAGGGCGTGGATATTATACCACGCCCTTTTTTTATTTCGGCTTTCACGACCCTGATGTTCTCACCCAGGATACATAGTCACCCCAGCCATAGCGCCGCTGAGGGGTAATAGGTTTCAGCCCGGAAGCCCCGGAATTCATACAATTATCAAGTTACTCGGCCGTATTAACCGGTTAACTACCAGGGTTGTTCAACCACTAGTTTAAGCTTCATAAAAGAATGCTGATTATCAGCCCGGATCTGCCCCGATTAGGCTTGTCAAAGTGGGCTTTATCCGTTAGTATTCGCGCCCTTTGTAAGATAAGCCAACGCTTGTTACAGGCAGTATTTCAGGAACTTGTATGAAAACCTATAGCGCCAAAGCCGAAACCGTCAAACGCGAATGGTTTGTGGTCGACGCCACCGACAAGATACTCGGTCGTTTGTCGACCGAAATCGCTCGTCGTCTGCGTGGTAAGCACAAACCGGAATATACGCCCCATGTTGACACTGGCGATTATATTGTCGTGATCAATGCGGAAAAGATCCGTGTTACCGGCAATAAGGAATCTGATAAATTGTATCAGCACCATACCGGATACATTGGTAGCCTGAAAACGGTAAACTTGGCGACCTTGCGTAAAAATCATCCAGATAGAATCATCAAGCAATCGGTCAAGGGGATGTTGCCGAAAAATTCGCTGGGTAGAGCCATGTTCAAAAAACTTAAAGTGTATGCAGGCAGCACGCACGAACATGCCGCACAGCAGCCTCAGCCCCTCGAAATATAAGAGATAGAATTTATGCCAGTCGAACAGTACTACGGAACCGGACGTCGTAAGAGCTCATCAGCCCGGGTTTATTTAAAGACAGGTGGGGGCGCGATCACTATTAACAACAGGAGTATCGACGAATACTTCGGTCGTGAAACTTCTAGAATGGTAGTTCGACAACCTTTGCAATCGGTCGAGTTGCTGGACAAGTTCGATATCAATGTCAATGTCGCGGGTGGTGGTCCCAGTGGTCAGGCTGGCGCCATCAGACTGGGCATTACGCGAGCGCTGTTAAAATACGATGAATCATTCCGAGAAACATTGCGTAAAGAGGGATTTGTAACGCGTGACGCGCGCGTCGTTGAGCGCAAGAAAGTGGGTCTGCGCAAGGCTCGACGCGGAGTTCAGTTCTCCAAGCGTTAAGCTATCACCTGTCGAAGGACAATCAAAAGCCCGCTTTCAGCGGGCTTTTTTCGTTGCGGGTTCCTGTCGTGTTGAGATAACAACCACCATTAAATCTCTAATTTTTGTATACCATCGTCACTACCCAGGATCAGCACGTCGGCAGGCCGCCGCGCAAACAGTCCCACACTGACAACGCCGGTGATCTGGTTGATCTGATTCTCCAGTTCGAGTGCGTTTTCTATTTGTAAACCGTGAATATCCAGAACACTATTGCCATTATCGGTGATAAAATTTTCTCGCCATGCCGGCTTACCCCCGAGTTTCTCGAGTGCCTGCGAGACCAGATTTCGGGCCATCGGAATTACCTCGACGGGTAATGGAAATTTGCCGAGTGAATCGACCAGTTTCGATTCATCGGCGATGCAGATAAATTGATCGCAGGCAGCGGCGATTATTTTTTCACGGGTGAGAGCACCCCCACCACCCTTGATTAGCTGCAACTGATGGTTAGACTCATCCGCGCCATCGACGTAGATTGACAATTGACCGGCATCGTTCAATTCGATTACGCGAATGCCGAGTTTTTGCATACGCTCGGTCGATGCCTTTGAGCTGGAAACAGCTGCATCGATATCCCCCGGCATTTTCTGCGCCAGCAGATCGATAAAATGGTTCACCGTGGAGCCGGTACCGACGCCAATGATCGAGCCGGGCTTGACGAATTCCAGAGCCGCCTGTGCGGCAATTTTCTTCTTCTCTTCGGGGTGCATGGGTTGATCCCTGTCAACAAATCGCCGCATCTTAACCAGTGAGCCGTTAAATGTCATTGCATTACTGAGATTAACCCCAGGAAGCATGACTTAGCGGTTGCCTAGAGTACTGGCAGTATTCATAATCCCAGATTCGAATAATACAAAAATCTACCCGGGTCATGAGGCAGCAACAGTTTTTAGAGAAGGTACTAACCGCCAGAGTTTATGATGTCGCCCGCGAGACGCCACTCGATTACCTGGCGGGTATTTCGAAGCGATTTAATAACCACGTCTGGCTCAAGCGAGAAGATTTGCAGTCGATCTATTCGTTCAAGTTGAGAGGTGCCTTTAATAAAATCTATCAAATGCATCGAGCCCGGCCGGGGCTATCAGGTGTGATTACTGCTTCGGCCGGTAATCATGCCCAGGGCGTCGCACTGTCTGCGAAAAAACTAAACCTCAAGGCTATTATAGTGATGCCGATTACCACGCCGGATATTAAGGTGTCGGCTGTTAAATCTCTTGGCGCGAAAGCTATATTGGAGGGGGAAAACTTCGATGCTGCCAAAGCCTATGCGCAGGATTTAGCCCGACGAGACGGCCTCGCCTTTATACATCCGTTCGACGACTTCGATGTGATGGCCGGACAGGGAACTATCGCACACGAAATTATCCGCCAGCACCCCGACACAATTGACGCGATTTTTGTACCGGTAGGTGGGGGAGGCCTGGTAGCAGGTATTGCGGGATTTATTAAAGCGGTAAAACCGGAGGTGAAAATTATCGCTGTTGAGCCTGCCGATGCCGCCTGTTTCTACGAGGCCATGAAGGCCGGGCGTAGAGTGACTTTAAAAGAGGTCGGCATTTTTGCCGATGGTGTCGCTGTCAGGCAAATTGGTAAAAAAACCTTTAGCATGATTCGACACCTGGTCGACGATGTGATTACCGTGACGACTGACCAGATTTGTGCTGCTATCAAGGATACTTTTGAAGATACACGAACGATTTGTGAACCGGCCGGGGCAGTATCGCTGGCCGGACTAAAAAAATATGTAGAAAGCAAAGGCCTCAAGCAACAAACCCTGGTGGCGATTAACAGTGGCGCGAACATGAATTTCGATCGTCTACGCCATGTTTCAGAGCGCTCGGAACTCGGGGAGGAGCGAGAAGCCCTGCTGGCGGTGCAAATTCCTGAACGACCCGGCAGTTTTCGGCAGTTTTGTAAAATAATCGGTAAACGACAGATAACCGAATTTAACTACCGCTATGCAGACGATAAAATTGCCCGTGTATTTGCCGGAATCCAGCTCAAGCACGGTATCGCTGAGAAAAATGATTTTATTAAATTACTGAAATCGAAAAATTATCCGGTAGTCGATATGACCGATAATGAAGTTGCCAAACTACATACCCGGTACATGGTGGGTGGCCACCCGGGAGGAAGTGTCGATAACGAGATATTGTTCCGTTTTCAGTTCCCGGAAAAACCCGGTGCCTTATTAAATTTTTTGATGAAGATGGGTGAGCGCTGGAACATCAGTTTGTTCCATTATCGTAATCATGGCTCCAATTTCGGTCGCATACTGATGGGCTTTCAGGTTGACAAGGGCGACTATAAAACCTTCCGTAGCTTTCTCAGTAGCCTCGATATACCCCATTGGGATGAGACCGATAATTTGGCATACCAGTTATTCCTGAAATAATATCCAGACCTAAAGTAGTCTCTGAGAAAAGACGTTTAAGTGCAGGGAAAATTGGAGAATTAAGAATCTAAGATACCAACCACGGTGCCGTCGCAATTCTATCAACCTTGAACCGAAGGTTCAGGTGGGGTTATTGGCAACCCTTCAGGCTTCCCGACTAATCAGGCATGCGCACCAGCGTTACACGAAAGTCCCCGAGATTGATAAATAGGCTCAAGGATTATGACGGTTGCTAACGAACACCGTAGTTAGTATGTAATAACTATACGTGCAAATAGCAAAAAGTAAAATTCAAATTTCTAATTGGCGTGCGCGTTCAAGCGCCTGGCTTATTTTCGTCTCGAGGTTCTTCAATCGTGGGGGTAAATCCTCGCCAAGTTCTTTCTCTACCAGATTGGAGTTGAGAAAATCGTTGGTGATATTGAGAGCGGTTATAACGGCTACTCTTTCAGCCCCCATAATATTTCCATTATCGCGTACCTCACGCATTTTGCCGTCGAGATATTTCGCCGAAGCGAGCAATGCAGGCTGTTCACCGGTTGGACAGGCGATTTTGTAGTCCTTATCCAGAATTGAAACACTAATCGGTAAAGCGTCGTTCATGAGCCTAATTCGAGTGATCTTAATCGGGAAATCATTGCTTCTACGCGGCTTCTGGCCAATTCTGTTTTTTCAATGAGCTGAGAACGTTCGGTATTCAACTTGTCCTTTTGCTGGCGCAGGGTAGTATTTTCATTTTTTAACAATCCAACAGTATCGATTAATTCATCAATTCGCTGTTCAAGGTGACTGAGATCAGTCTCGGTATAAACTGTTTTATTTGAATTCATAGTGTAATCTTCGGGCTTCAAACGGTCCCAGTCAAGTTTCTCCATCTTCGATGGAGGTTTTTACCGGGTGGACCGGGTGGTAGAATGCAAAAATTATACAAGTCTTTGGCAATTCTACAATAATGGATTTCGATTCTATACAGAATGCCCTGCAAAGTCTCGGTGCATCCTCCGACGCACCGGAGGCCCATGGCACGCTTTGCGGTCTGTTGCTGGACCGAGTCGGTATTGATGTCTGGCTAGAACATACGCTGGATGAGCTGCCCGATAAGGGCGATGTGCTCGCTGCCGAGGAGTTATCGGTGCTGAAGCAGTTATTTGAACTTAGCCGCGAGCAACTCAATGCCGAAGACCTGTCGTTTCAATTGCTTTTACCCGACGAAACTAAAGAATTAAGCCTTCGATTGTCAGGATTGTCGAGCTGGTGCCAGGGTTTTCTCTACGGTATTGGCGTTAGTGGCGGCAGTAAACTCGAGAACCTGGACCCGCAGTCGCAGGAATGTTTGTCAGATCTGCTTGAAATTAGTAAGCTCAACCACCAGGAAGATTCGACCGAGGAGGCCGAAGCACAGTTCTCAGATGTTAGCGAACACGTCCGCCTGTCAGTCCTGATGCTGAATGAAAGCATGAACCCGCTGATGCCTGCACCACCATTACAGTAAGAGATATCAATGAAGCAAAAAGAGTTTAAACGGCGTCGCCACGAATTAATGAAAATGATGGGTAAGAATACGATTGCGATTTTACCCTCGGCGTCATTAGTCACGCGTAATCGCGATGCCGACTTTCCATTTCGCCAGGACAGTGATTTTCTCTACCTCACCGGATTTAACGAACCCGATGCGGTCATGGTGTTGATTCCAGGCCGAAAATTTGGCGAGTATATTTTATTTTGCCGCGAGAAAGACCCCGAACAGGAGACCTGGCATGGCCGGCGTGCAGGACAGGAAGGTGTTATCAAAGATTACGCTGCTGACGATTCGTTCCCTATCGACGACATCGATGACATCTTGCCGGGTTTGATTGAGGGAACCGATAGTATTTTCAATATTATGGGGGTCTATCCCGAGTTTGATCAACAGCTGATCGGCTGGGTTAATCATATCAAAGCTCAATCGCGGGCAGGTGTTCACGTGCCTTCCGGATTTGTTTCGCTCGATTATATATTACACGATATGCGGCTTTTCAAAAGTAACGAAGAGCTTAAATTAATGCGCAAAGCCGCCTCGATTAGTGCCAGTGCTCACCAGAAGGCGATGAGATCCTGTGTACCGGGTCGATATGAATTTCAAATTGCGGCTGAGTTTGATTATGAATTTCGCAACAACAATGCACAACATGCTTACTCGGCGATTGTCGGTGGCGGCGCGAATGGATGTATTTTGCATTACACCGATAATTGTGACGAACTCTCAGATGGCGACCTGGTGCTGATCGATGCCGGGTGCGAGGTCGAGGGGTATGCTTCAGACATTACCCGTACTTTCCCGGTGAATGGTAAATACAGTAAGGCGCAACGTGATATTTATGAGATTGTGCTGGCCGCACAAAAGGCGGCGATCAAAAAAGTCCGGCCGGGCAATCACTGGAATGATCCGCATAACGCCGCGGTGAGAGTAGTGACCAGGGGCCTGATCGAGATTAAACTGTTGAAAGGCAGTTTGGCGAAACTAATTAAGGAGAAGGCTTACCGCCAATTCTATATGCACCGTACCGGCCACTGGCTCGGATTGGACGTTCACGATGTTGGAGACTACAAGGTTGGCGAACAATGGCGCCTGCTCGAAGCCGGCATGGTATTGACGATCGAGCCCGGCATCTATATCCCGGCGCATAGCAAAGGTGTGCACCGTAAGTGGTGGGATATTGGTATTCGTATTGAGGATGATGTGCTGGTGACACGAACGGGCTGTGAGGTACTAACCGAGGCTGTGCCGAAAATTCCTGATGAAATAGAAGCCTTGATGGCCAGCTCGCGGGTAGCATGAAGGCCGGTTGATGCACAAAAAACCCGATATAGCCATAGTCGGTGGTGGGCTGGTTGGTCTGAGTACCGCGCTGGCGCTACAGCACCCGGGTCGGAAAATCAGCGTAATCGAATCAAGCGCACTGCTGCAGCAGAATTCAGAAGGCCTTAACGCGCGGTCGATCGTGCTTTCTTACGCCAGTGTTCAGATATTCAAGGCGCTTGGTTTATGGCAGGAGATTAAGATACAGGCCTCGGCGATTAAAAATATTCATGTATCCAGCCAGGGACAATGGGGTGTGACCCGCCTGGCGGCATCGGAATATGATCTGGAAGCGATGGGTTATGTGATCGAAAGCCGAAAACTGGGTGCCGTCTTGCTCGATCATGTCCGACATTTCAAATCGATCAGGCTCGAGACTGGGGCTGATTTTGAATCGATAGAATTTACCGAGCGCGTTCAACTAAGGTATCGCAGGGATAAGAAAAGCCATGAAATCAGCTCGGGGCTGGTAATAATTGCCGATGGCGCGCAGTCAATGGCGCGATCCAGCCTCGGCATCGAACATCGTAGAATCGACTATCAGCAATCCGCCATTATCACCAATGTCGAAGTATCGCAGCCCATCTCGGGGGCCGCTTACGAGCGCTTTACCGACAAGGGACCACTCGCAATGCTGCCCCTGGGGGGCACAGCTTATGCCTGCGTCTGGACTCATACCCCGCAATCTAGCGAGCAGTTGATGCAGTTTGACGATGCACAATTTGCCCGGGCACTGCAACAGTGTTTTGGATTTCGCCTGGGTTTTATCGAGCGCATTGGCCAAAGGTTTAGTTTCCCACTGTATCGAACCGAAGCGCTTAGACTGACCAGAAACAGGTGTTTGCTGATTGGTAATGCCGCAAACAGTCTGCATCCGGTTGCTGGGCAGGGACTTAATCTGGCGTTGCGCGACGTGGCCAGCCTAAGTCATATGCTCGGAGCCAGGGCAATTGGTGCCCTGGACGAAAAATCGATCGTTCAACTGCTCGATGAATACCAGGCCCTGAGAACTGTCGAGCAACGTAGAGTGGCTGGTTTAGGCGATGGGCTGGTTAGCCTGTTTTCGAACAACCTGCCGGTGCTGAGGCAGATTCGAGCCGGCGCACTGGCTTTGCTCGATATTATTCCGCCGTTGAAGGCCGAAGTTGTGATGTCGGGCATGGGTTTTTCATTTAGCGGAAATCCGATGTTGAGGGGACAGGTGCGGTGAGCGAGCGATTCGATATCGTCGTCGCCGGGGCAGGTATGGTTGGTGCCTGTGCCGCACTCTCCTTCGCGCGTCGCGGATTTCGAATAGCGCTCGTCGAACCTGTAGCGGCCAGTGCTGAAGCCGTCGATGACGCTGCTGTTTATGGCGAGCGGGTCTCCGCGATTAGCCCGGTTTCAGAACAGGTATTGTCCCGGCTTGGAGTCTGGTCTGAATTGAACCAGGGCAGGCTGTGTCGGTACGACCAGATGTTCATCTGGCATGAAAACGGCGATGCGAGTATTCATTTTGACAGTTTCGAGATTGCCCGCGATCATCTTGGCACGATTATCGAAAACCGGCAGATTTTAGGGGCACTACGCCGGGCCTGCGAATCGCAGCCCGAGATATGGAGATTCGAGCCCGATGCCATCGAATCGATCACCGAAAACTCACAGTCTGTTGTTTCTCTCAAACTTAAATCGGGTGTTAGCCTCGAAGCCGATTTACTGCTCGTCGCCGATGGGCGAAATTCGAGTACGCGCGCACTGGCCGGTCTCGAGGTATTGCACGGAAACTACGAGCAAATCGCTATTATCGCCAACGTGGCGACTAAATACCCGCATCAGCATACGGCCTGGCAGAGGTTTCTCAGCACCGGCCCCCTGGCGATGCTGCCGCTGGCTAATGGTGATAGCTCTATCGTCTGGTCATGCGATACCGCACTCGCCGATAAATTGCTGGCAATGGATGATGATTCATTCTGTAGCGCTTTAGGCCGGGCGTTCGAATACAAGTTGGGTGAAGTCAGAAGCATTGGCAGGCGGCTGGGGTTTCCGCTGGGATGGCATAGCTGTGATCAATGGCTGCGCGATCGTATCTTGCTGATCGGGGATGCGGCTCATGGTGTGCATCCGCTGGCGGGACAGGGCGTGAACCTGGGGTTCAGCGACGTTGATTTACTCACCCGCCAGATCGGTGGACTCGACAATCCCTGGCACAGGGTCAGGCTGAGGCGGTTTGAACGCCAACGCAAGAGCGAAACCGCGATTGCGACTCACTTGTTCAGTGGCTTGAAATGGATCTATGGCATTGACAACATTGGACTCAATCGAATTCGAAATCTTGGCATGCATGCGGTCCAGGCCAATCCATGGTGCCGACGAGTGTTAATTAAGCAGGCGATTCGTAACATGGCCTGATCGAGGTTGATAGCTTGTATGAAAAAACCCCGGTAATGGATTGGGGCGATATTCCCCCGGTATGCATCCAGGGCTTTAAATCAAACTGGACTCATACTATAGTATTGTCCAAAAACTAGTGCTGTTGCATTTGGATTTAGCAGCGAAGCGTACAGGGGAGTTTTTTCTATTAACGACGGACGGGTATGTTATGCCTAGTAAAACTCCACTTTACCAGTCTCATCTCGATGCATCGGCGAAAATGGTCGATTTTGCCGGTTGGGATATGCCGATTCACTATGGTTCACAAATCACCGAACACCACTTGGTTCGTTCGGACGCTGGCATGTTCGACGTCTCCCACATGACTGTGGTCGATGTCACTGGTGACGATGCCATTGCCTATCTGCAAAACCTGTTATCAAACGATATTGCCAAACTTAAAACCCATGGCAAAGCGCTTTATAGCTGCATGCTCAACGATCATGGTGGTGTGGTCGATGATCTTATCGTGTATTTTATCAATGACAGTTTTTACCGGGTCATAATTAATTCGGCAACGCGCGACAAGGACATTGCCTGGCTAAATGCGCAAACTTCATCATATTCAAACCTGTCGCTGCGCGAGCGCGACGATGTGGCGATGATTGCGGTACAAGGCCCTGCTGCGCGTGAGCGGGCACTGACAATATTTGCCGACAATCAACGCGCCCCACTTGAATCCCTGGCCCGGTTTATGGCCGCTGAAGTGGGTGAGTATTTTGTAGGCAGAACCGGATATACCGGTGAAGACGGTTTTGAAATATTAATGCCCGTGGATGAAGCAGCCAGTTGTTGGCAGCAATTACTCGATGCCGGTGTGAAACCCTGTGGCCTCGGTGCGCGGGATACCTTGCGACTGGAGGCGGGGATGAGCCTCTATGGTACCGACATGGACGAAACCACCAGCCCACTAATTTCGGGTCTGGGCTGGACCCTGGCGATGTCTGATGAGCGCGACTTTATCGGTAAGCCGGCGCTTCAGGCCGAACTCGACAGGGGTGTACAGCAACAGATGGTAGGCCTGGTATTGAAGGATAAGGGTGTGTTGCGTAATCATCTGAAAGTCGTCACCGAGGCCGGTGAAGGAGAAATTACCTCGGGTAGTTTTTCACCGACGCTGGCTAAGTCCATCGCTCTGGCCAGGATCCCTGCAGGCGTTAGCGGTGAGGTCGAAGTCGAAATTCGTAGCAAGTTGCTAAAAGCAGACGTTGTTAAAATCCCCTTTGTAAAACAGGGTAAATCATGCATATAACCTATGGGAGAAAATAAATGAGTAATGTTCCAGCCGAATTAAAATTTCTGTCATCACACGAATGGGTTCTGGTTGAGGATGACATAGCCACAATCGGGGTTTCCGATCACGCCCAGGAGTTACTCGGTGATCTGGTTTTTGTTGAATTACCCGAGCTTGAAAGTTCGGTTTCCGCCGGTGATTCGGTCGCGGTGATCGAATCTGTGAAAGCCGCGTCAGATACTTATGCGCCCGTATCCGGTCAAATAGTAGAAGTTAACGACGAACTGGAAGATTCGCCGGAGCGTATCAATGACGATCCTTACGGTGACGGCTGGATGTACAAGATAAAAATGGAAGATCCTGACGAGGTTGGTGGCTTGCTGGATGCCGAGGCCTATACCGAATCGATAGAAGACGACGACGACGACTAGTACGCCTTCAATGCACGAAGCTCAGTGACGCGGTTTTCTCATTTTTTACGAAAACACTGATGGCGTTTAGTGGTAATAGCGGTCTAACCCGGATAGCCAAGGCGTGCCGGTTTTCCTGGCAAGGCCTGTGTGCGGCTTACCGGCACGAGGCGGCATTCAGGCAGGAAATCTGGGCAAGCCTGGTTTTGATTCCAGCCGGGTTCTGGTTAGGCAACAATGGCGTGGAAAAAGCTTTACTAATAGGGCCTGTCTTCTTGCTACTTTTAGTCGAGATACTTAATTCATCGATTGAAGCGGTCGTCGATCGTATCGGAGATGAGCAACACGAACTGGCTGGAAGAGCCAAGGATATGGGGTCGGCTGCAGTTGCTATCGCCATCGTGTTATTAATCGTGAATTGGGTTCTGGTGTTAACCGGATAGTCGGTATTCAGATAATCAAACTGCGGACAGTAATTCACCTCGATCGGGCATAATTTCCATACTATTTAAGAATCACCTTATTCATGATCGCTTACCCTGAAATTGACCCGGTTGTTGTCGCTTTCGGACCGGTGAAAATCCACTGGTACGGAATGATGTATCTGATTGCATTTGCCAGTGTCTGGTGGCTGGGCAAGCGGCGTGCAGTTCAGCCGCATAGTATCATCCGCCTGGATCAAATAGACGACCTGGTGTTTTATGGTGCGCTGGGGGCAGTGCTTGGGGGGCGGATCGGCTCGGTATTTTTTTATAATATTGACAGTTTTATCAATGATCCACTCTACCTGTTCAGGATATGGCAGGGCGGTATGTCGTTTCATGGCGGCTTTATCGGTGTGCTGGTCGCGATGGAGTGGTATCGACGAAAACTTGGTTGTAGCTTTTTTCAGCTCACCGACTTTATCGCACCGCTGATACCCCTGGGCCTGGCGGCGGGTCGTTTTGGAAATTTTATCAACGCCGAGTTATGGGGTGCCCCGGGTACAGTGCCCTGGGCGATGAAGCTGTCCTGTGAACAATTTCCCCCGGATCGATATATCGATTTTGCCGGCCCATTATGTTTCAGCCCGCGCCACCCGACGCAATTGTATGAAATGATCCTGGAAGGTTTGCTGCTGTTTACCCTGTTATGGCTAATTTCGGCGAAACCAAGGCCGGTAATGACCGTATCGGGGTATTTCCTGTTGCTCTATGGGATAGCGCGAACCGGTGTGGAGTTTATCCGCCTGCCCGATGCTCACATTGGTTATTTATTGAATACTGATTGGCTAACCAAAGGCATTGTTTTATCGGTGCCGATGATTATATTTGGAGTAGTGTTGATAATATTTGCCCACAGGAAAAATCGCAATGCAGCAATATCTTGACCTGATGCACCACGTCCTGGAAAACGGTAGCGAAAAGACCGATCGCACCGGAACAGGCACCCTGTCGGTTTTTGGTTACCAGATGCGATTCGATTTAAGTCAGGGATTTCCGTTGATCACGACGAAGAAACTGCATCTGCATTCGATCATCCATGAATTACTCTGGTTCTTGCAGGGCGATACCAATATAGCTTACCTGCGGCAAAACAAGGTGCGTATCTGGGATGCCTGGGCCGATGACAAGGGTAACCTCGGACCGGTTTATGGTGCGCAGTGGCGGTCGTGGGGCACCAGCGATGGTCGACAGATCGATCAGATTCAACAAATGATCGAGCAAATTAAATCAAACCCGGATTCACGTCGAATTATCGTCAACGCATGGAATGTTGGTGAAATCGAGAATATGGTTTTACCTCCCTGTCATGCATTTTTTCAGTTCTATGTTTCCGATGGTCGGTTGTCCTGCCAGCTTTACCAGCGCAGTGCCGATATTTTTCTTGGTGTGCCCTTTAATATTGCCTCGTATGCCCTGCTGGTTATGATGGTGGCGCAGGTAACTGATTTAATTCCGGGAGATTTTGTCCATACACTCGGTGACGCGCATCTTTACAATAATCACCTGCCCCAGGTTCGACTGCAATTGACGCGCAGTACCTATCCCTTACCGGTGATGGTACTAAACCCGGAGGTGGATGACCTACTCGCGTTTCGGTTCGAGGATTTCGAGCTTCAGGGTTATCGAAGCCATGATCATATCAAGGGTGCAGTAGCGGTTTGAGCGGGAAACTGCATAAATGATTCATTTTGGCGTACACTTAGTAACTATACTATTACCGATTTTTAATTATGATCGACTCTAGTCAAAATAATATCAAGGTAGGTGTTGAAACACGCTATATCGAGGAGCAGTCTAATCCCGAGCAGAATTACTTCGTATTTGCCTATACCATTACTATTCAGAACCAGGGACGGCAAACCGCCCAGTTGTTAACGAGGCACTGGGTTATCACCGATTCAAATCACAAGGTTCAGGAGGTCAGGGGCGAAGGTGTCGTCGGTGAGCAGCCTGTACTCAAGCCCGGAGAGCAATTTGTCTATACCTCGGGGACTATGCTGGAAACCTCGGTTGGTACCATGAAAGGCAGTTATCAAATGGAGTCGGACGACGGCTCAAAATTCGACGCAACCATCGATGAATTTGTCTTATCTACTCCCCGGATTCTTCACTAGGGCGGTTTGACAGGTACAGTTTGAGCGCATGGCTGTTTATGTAATCGGCGATGTTCAGGGTTGCTATTCCAGTCTGATGCGTTTGCTGGAAAAAATTCAGTTTGACCGGGCCAGCGATAAGCTGTGGTTTTGCGGGGACCTGGTGAATCGCGGCCCTGACTCCCTGCTAACTTTAGAATTCGTGCGTTCGCTGGGTGATTCAGCGGTGACTGTATTGGGTAATCACGATTTACACCTGTTGGAACTTTTCCATTGCCGACGGGGGACCGACGAATCCAGTTTATTGTCAGAAGTTCTGCTGAGCCAGGATTGTGAAGAACTGATCGAGTGGTTACAGTCGCAGCCATTGATCCACTATGACGATGATTTAAAGTTCCTGCTGGTGCATGCGGGTATAGACGCCGGCTGGAATATATCCCAGGCGATGGAATATGCGGGTGAACTAGAGCGTGTATTACGAGGTGAAAAATTCCACTCTTTTTTCGGTCAGATGTACGGCGATCTGCCAGATCAATGGTCGGAAGATCTGACAGGCCTGGATCGACTGCGTTGTATCACTAATATACTGACACGTCTGCGCTTTTATACCGCTGATGGTCGACTTGAGTACCAGGCAAAAGGCGGTCCACGCCAGCATGCGAGTGCCGGGCTGGTTCCCTGGTTTGAAAAGAACCCGAGGCTGGAATCGCCTGTGCGCATAGTATTTGGACACTGGTCGACCCTCAAGGTTGGTGTCTATGGTCAGCATTTTGCCATCGATAGTGGCTGCGTCTGGGGTCATCAGCTGACTGCGCTGAGGATAGATACCACCGAACCCCGATGGATAAATATCGGATGCGACTAATATCTTGAGACAGTCACATTAGTAGAATTCGGACATTTAAATAGACTTATTTTGCCATTAAAATGTGAAATTTTACCCATTGTTGGCTTTCGTCGCCTAAACAGGGCCTTTCAGTCCTATTATTAAGCTGCGCAGCCGGTTTAAGGATATAATATTTAAAGACTATACGGTGTTTTAAATGGCTATCGACCGTGGCGATATAGTTCAGATGTTGAGAGGCGAAAACGAGGCCCTAAAGGCTCGCAATCGGAAAATCAGTATCCGATTGACTCGGCACCAGCAGGCATTTCGTGCCTTGAATCAAATGGACGATACGATGCGTGGATTATCGACAGTATTTGATCTGAAGGTGTTGATCAATAAGCTGTTGTCCCTGGCTCTCCACGCGTGCGATTCCGAGAATGGTTCGCTGATTTTACTCGACGATGAAACCGATGAACTGGTATTTGCGGATGTGATTGGCGAAACGAGGGAACAGCTACGCGGTCACCGTATTAATGCCAGCTCCGGCATCGTGGGAAATGTAGTATCGACCAAAAAGCCGGTGCTGGTACCCGATGTACAGAAGTCAGTTCAGTGGTCATCGGATATAGACCAGATAATTGGATTTAAAACCCGTGCACTGATGTGTGCACCATTGTACAACGATGACAAAACATACGGAGCAATCGAAGTGGTAAATAACAATTCCAAATACAACTTTGATGATTACGACCTCGCCATATTGAGGGTAACCGCGCGTTATGTCAGTCAGGCGCTTCAAAAAGCAGAAGATATGACCCTGTTGGGAGTTAATCAAACGTGATAAAAAAATTATATATTACCTCGGTTCTTATTTTTGTACTTGGCTTGTGCAGCCTGTCGGCGAACGCTGCAGAAACTGTCGAGCTGACAGCCTCATCCAGGGTCATCTTGCGCGTAGATCCGGGCATGTCGATCGACCAGATAGTACGAAAAGTTTATCCGACCGAGGTCGAACTATGGCTCGATATTAAAAATAAATTAATTGAGCTGAATCCCTACTCATTTCATCCTAATTCGAACCGACTGGTTGCCGGTTCACGACTTAAACTGGTCGATGTCAAGCGCATAGCTGCACAGGAAAGAAACATAAAAAGTAAAGTTGGTTATGTTGTACGCCACCAGGGACCGGTTACTGTTAAGGATTTAAATGGCGAGACTCAACAGCTCGAAATCAATTCTCCCATCTACGAAGGTGACCGTATCACTACCGGTAGGAATTCAACCGCGTTTATCGCAATGGACGATGGTGCCGAAATTTACCTAAAAGAAGATTCGGTAGTAAAGATCAGTAGCTACATCATTACATCCGGTTTCGACAAGGATAGTAGTAGCATCATTGACCTGTTTAAAGGTGGCCTGAGAAAAATAACCGGCTCGATCGGTGCTAGCGCACTGTCCAACTATCAGGTCAAAACAGGTCTGGCAACAATCGGTATCCGGGGAACTGAATACGTGATCAAGCTATGTAAACTTGACGATTGCAATCAAACCGTTAGTCGCAATGATCCCGATGCCAAGTTACATGCAGTAGTGCTGAACGGCGCTATTACGCTGACCTCCGAGGAAGATGTGCAAATTCTAATGGCGATCGGTGAATACGGAACAGCATCGCGTCAGGAACTTGTTGTTCTGGATAACGCTACGGTCCCACCGGGATTGCTCAATTCTGAAGAATCTACCCAGTTTGTCGCCACCGCACAGCGGATGGATAAGGCTGATGAATCATCTTCCAGAACCAAGCACATGTGGGCCTGGATTCTTGGTATTCTTCTGATCGCAGTCGGGCTTTAAACAAACACGGATCCAGATTATTACGCTATAGGCATCCCGGGGCAGGCTATTACTTCATTCGCTGGCAGATTCGTCAGTGTATGCATCGCCTAATTCGAGCAGATCATTCACACTGTACTGCCTGTTCCCCAGTACCAACATCTGGTGAAGCTGTACATAGCCCTCCTTGAAAGCTACCAGCCTCTTATTTTTAATCAGGAAGGTTCCATTGGTGGATTCCAGGTCGCGTAGGTATACCTCACCATCGATAATTTCTATCTCGGCATGTCTTTTGCTGACAGCCGGATCGTCGATTCGAATATGACCTTCTCGACCAATAATATAAGTGCGACTCGCCAATTTTGTAATTCCCTTGTTTATATAATTGTCCATGCCAAGGCGTTAGATTATTTACGGCACAGCTTATTTTAACATTATTAATTACATTACTCGCAGGTATTTTAGAAAAGAATAAGCGAATTGATTTTTCTCATCACGCTCAAAATCATCCCTGGATTCGAGTTCCCAATTTTTTGGGTTAATTTCCGGAAACCAAGTATCACCACTAAACTCGTGGTGAATTAGAGTTAGATAGATTATATCGGCAATATGGATAGTTTGCTCATATAAACTGGCACCACCAATCAACATGACTTCCAGGCTACCGTCGACTTTGGACATAGCCTGATCAATGTCGGTGGCGATCTCGCAATCCGGCGCCTCGAAATTGTTATCGCGTGTCAGCACAATGTTTTTCCGCCCCGGCAGCGCTTTTCCAATCGAGTCAAAGGTTTTTCTGCCCATGATGACGGGTTTGCCCATCGTCGTCTGTTTGAAATATGCCAGGTCTGCGGGAAGGTGCCACGGGAGGTTATTGTTTTTACCGATCACCCGGTTGCTATCCATCGCGGTGATCAACGATAGCAGTGGTCTACTCACGAGCTGCTTCCCGCTAATACCGAATTTGCCAGGCAGGCATAGTCCTGCAGGGTTAAATTTTCGGCTCGCAAGCGCCTGTCGATATTGCAGTCGTCAAGCGTTTCCGCTAACAGCATCGATTTCAGTGCATTGGAAATAGTTTTTCGACGTTGATTGAATGCAGTCCGCACTATCTCTGAAAATATTGTGAAATCTTTAATACTGACAACTGGCGCATCATGTGGTGTCAACCTGATGATGGCAGAATCGACTTTGGGGGGTGGTGTGAAACTAGCCGGCAGCACATCAAACAGGTACTGGCAATTACAGAAGTACTGGATCATCACAGACAGGCGGCCGTAGCTACGCGTACTCACTTCGGCGACAATTCGCTGCGCGACTTCTTTTTGTACCATAAAATGCATATCCTGAATATTTGTAATTGAGTCCATCAGATGAAACATCAATGGTGTGGAGATATTGTAAGGCAGGTTACCGACAATCCTCAAATTGCCTGAGTGCGGCAGGCTGTCTAGTTCAAACTTTAATATATCAGCGTTTATCACATTCAGATTGCCAGCCTGAACTGCCCTCTGCTGTAATACTGGAATCAGGTCGCGATCGAGTTCAACCACGGTTAGTTGTTTGCAATAATTTAACAATGGCAGGGTTAAAGCGCCCCGCCCGGGGCCGATTTCGAGTAGATTGTCATCCTGTCCGGGATCGATCGCCGCCAGGATTCGCTCGATAATATTCCTGTCATGCAAAAAATGCTGACCAAAGCGCTTACGGGGTCGCTGCATTTTTCCTGACGCATTCAGCCTGGGAAAGGGCCGAGCCTATTGCTGATAAGAGGCTACCAGCGTCGGCACTGGAACTACCGGCAAGGTCCAGTGCTGTACCGTGATCGACCGATGTACGAATGATCGGTAGCCCGAGTGTGGTATTCACTGCGCGGTGAAATCCCGCATGCTTCAATACGGGTAGTCCCTGGTCATGGTACATTGCCAGAATCACCTCGGCATCGGACAGATTCGCCTGTGTGAAAATCGTATCGGCCGGATAGGGTCCACTGATATTCAGGCCCCTGTGTTGCATAGTTTCAATAGCGGGAGATATCTGTTCTATTTCCTCGCGCCCCAGGTAGCCGGATTCTCCCGCGTGGGGATTGAGGCCACAGACTTTGATGTGCGGATGGTCCAGGCCGAATTTATGTTGTAGCTCCTGATTGAGAATGTCGAGAATCTGCATGATCAATTCGGCACTGATTGCATCGGGTACCTGTCGTAAAGGTAAATGTGTGGTTACCAGTGCGACTCTGAGTTGGGCGGCAGTCAGTAACATAACCGGCTTGGCTTCGCCGCAGAGATCGGCCAGGAATTCGGTATGGCCACTAAAAGCAAAACCAGCCTGGTTAATGAGATCCTTTTGTACCGGTGCAGTAACCATTGCGTTGAATTCCTGTTGCAGACAGCCGTTGCAGGCACGTTTCAGCATTTCGAGTACATAACCGGCGTTAGCCGTATTCGGAGTGCCGGTTTTACAGGGTTCTGCAAGTGGAATATGTAATATCTCGAGGGCACCCGAATCAGGCGGATTCCGATCGGGATGGTACTCGACAAACTCGCGATTCCCGACCTGGGCCTTGCAGCGAGACTCTATTAATTCACGGTCTCCGAGTATTACCAGTCGTGCGGCAAAGGTATTAGCGTCAATAGCGCTGATAATATCAGGACCAATACCAGCCGGTTCACCCGAAGTAATGGCAATTGTAAAACTAAGTCTGGACATCGGGAAAAACTACGTAGGCCTCGTCCCTGAGTTGCCGCCTCCAGATATCAAAGGCTTCACGTTGTTTTTGCTGCAATAACTGGGACTCGATTTTTCTGCGCTTACTCTCTTCTGTTTCATCGACGGTCCTGCGATCGGTTACCTCCACTATGTGCCAGCCAAACTGTGTACGAAAGGGTTCGCTAATTTGACCGGGCCTCAGTATTTTCGCGACGGATTCGTATTCGGGTACTGTTCCGCCAGGATCCATCCAGCCGATGTCGCCGCCTTCGGCTCCGGAGGTGTAGTCGACCGAGTGTAGGCGAGCCAGCTTGTCAAATTCACCACCAGCTAAAATTTGGTCGCGTAACTGGTCGAGACGGTTTTTTGCGTCTTCCTCGGAAATTAGATCGTTAGAACGTATTAGTATGTGTCGTGATCTGAACTGCTGTGTCAGAATTTGCTGGACGTCGCGCCGATCAGTTAGCGACACAATGTGAAACCCGCTAGGACTACGAATTGGTCCGGCATATTCTCCCGGCTTCATAGCTATGACAGCCTCGGAAAACAGGCTTGGAATCCCGGCTTTTTTGCGCCATCCCAGGTCACCTCCCTGCAGCGCGTTAGAACCTTGAGAGTATTCGTTAGCAAGCCTTTCAAATTGTCCTCCCTGGGCGAGGCGATCCATAATCAAATTGGCTGTTTTGAGGGCAGTATTTACCTGCCCCGGTGAAGCCGCGTCAGGCAGCGCAATCAATATATGCGCCAGCTGATAATCGTATTCGATATTATCACTGCCAGTCCGATGCATAAAATCATCAACCTCAGCTCTGGTAACGGTAGAACTTCGTGTGCCATATTGTCGGCGCAGGGTATCAATGGTTATTTCCTTGCGTATGGTTGCTCGGTATCCTTCATATTCAAATCCGTTCTTAATCAATGCCTGTCGGAATCTGGCCAGGCTTAGATTGTTTTCACGGGCAATATTTTGCATTGCCTGGTTGAGCTGGCCATCGGTAATTCTCACACCGCGATGTTTCGCCTCCTGAAGTAGTACCGAGTCACTAATCATGATTTCCAGTACCTGTCGATACAAGGTTGCAGGTTCTGGTAAATTTCGGTTGGATTGTTCCAGGTCGGCGCGAATAATTTCAATTCTGGATTCGAGTTCGCGTTTCGATATCACATCCTCATCGACGATTGCGACGATTGAATCGATCAGTTTTTGCTCAGCTAACACCGCTTGCATAACGGATGCAAAAATTACAATAATTATTATTCTACGAATCATAAGTGATGAGTGGTCTGCGTTGGCTAAAATTGAGTTTGATATCCCGGGATCGAATTGATTAGTCTAGTATCGATATCCTGTCCCACCTGACTCAGTCCTTTCCGCGTCACTTTACTATAAATCGTTTGATCGATTTCAACAAAATCGTCGTCACTGGTCTGGTTGACAAGTATTTTAAAGCCCCAGCAACAGGATTCATAGCTAAGGCCGAATAAATTTTCGACTGGTTCGTCAAACAACAGGGATTGATGGTGTTTGGCGAAAATTGCCCATCGGTCATTCAGTGGATAGGCAGCCGATACCAGGTATTGTTCCAGTTCCTGGTCGGTGAAATAGTACTCGATATTGGCGGCGAAACCCTGATCCTGGTAATTGATTGACAGGTTCTTTTCTGACAAGGTCTTATCTGGTTGACGCACAAGATTCGAGCTTAATCTCCAATTTGGATTGGGGGTTACCGACAGTTGCATGATTAAATTCGATTTAGAGTCTTCTGCAGTCGTGTTATCGAGGCTCACCCGTCGATCCTGTCGATAATGAATTTGTCCAAGTGTGAAGTTAAATAGTTCCGCCCCGCTTTTTTTGCTAATTATTCGTGATCCGATGCCCAGAGTGAGCTGATCCGCATCGCCAATTCGATCAAAGCCGCTAAACCGATTCGTTTGAAATAAATTGTCATAGGATTCCGAAAGATCCGCGGTATCAAAATCGGGAATATCGCGTTGATCTTCAAACGGCGTATTGAGGTAAAACAAACGCGGCTCGAGGGTCTGTATCCAACCGCGACTAGCATTAAAAGCACGCTCGAATATCAGTCCGGTATCCAGGCTGAGCGTAGGAATTGAGCGGGAGATGGAATTATCACCCAGATTGTTATTGTCGAGTCTATATTCGGTCAACGCATATTGCAGCTTTGGCTTGAAAAAATACCAGCTGTCAGAATTTGACCATTCTATAGAGGGAGCTATATGCAGCCGAGATCCGGTAACACTGATGTCGGTAACACTGCTGTCGCGATCGAAACTAGCCCATTCATTGCGCAGTTCAAACTGCAGCCCGTTATCGAGCGGTTTGAACAGGCTGTTGATTGTAAGTCCTGGCAGGCGTTGATAGGGCTGGTCGGAAATCAGGATGAATTGATCGATGGTTTGATAATCCTGCCACCTTAGCCTGGTTTCCCAGGATTGACTGTTGTGGCTGATGGTTATATGTCTCTCGAGGTAATCGATGTCATCTCTTTCCGAGGTGAGTGATTCGAAATCTCGAAAATATAAGTCATCGGAAACCTCCTGCAACAGGATATTGGCCTCGATGTTTAATCCCAGATCGGCTTTATGCTGCCATTTTTTGAGCCACCTGGTGCTATTCGACAAGTCGTCGTCCAGATATGACAGGTCAAGCTGTCCTTCCTGGTTGCGGCCAAGGTAGCGGTTTTCACTATTCCACTGTAGTCCCCGTTTGCTATACCAGGCAGGCGTAATAGTGGCATCGGTTTGTGGCGCTATATTCCAGTAAAGCGGCACCGCGATACTGCCACCGCGCGTATCTGAATAACTGATCAACGGGGTGAGCATTCCGGACATGCGTCGATCATCGATAGGAAACATGATGTAGGGAAGATAGAAAATTGGGATTTCCTGAAAATAAATCGTGGCATTTTTTGCCGTGCCGCGACCGCTGTCCTGATCAATATTGAATTCGCTTGCCTTCAGATGCCAGTCTCTGTCATCCGGATCACAGGAGGTGTATAAAATATTTTGAAATCGACTTCGAGATGCATCAATTTTAGTAATCTGCTCGGCGCTACCACGTGCGTGTTGCCCTGGCAGTTCAAACCTGGTCGATTCAAACATTGCCGACTGGGTTATCTGGTTCAGGGTTAATGCCTCGGCCTGGAGACGATAATTGGCATTCTCGAAAACTATCTGGCCGCTTGCCTCTAACTGCTCTGTCAGGCTATCAATGATTAACTCATCGGCCCTGATTCTTTGCCCGGAGCGACTGAGTTCGACCTGGCCGTTGAATTTAATTAGGTTATTATTCCCCTGGCTCATCCGCTCGGCCAGTATCTCGGTGGAAGACTGGTTTGGATCCCGGGTATCGACGAATTCGAAACTGGGAATCCGGCACAGACCCCAATTGTCATCGGCCAGAATGTTAGCGGAAGACAGGATCAGACATAGGCCTGTAAATAATATATTTCGTTGGCGCAGCAAATTGATTGAACAGTGAATAAATGGAATGATTTTGGCACATATAACCGCGAACGGCGAGTCGCGATAGCAATGGCGAAACTTATAGTATCCATGCAGGTGTTAACCCCGCCTGAACGGGGTAGGCCTTAAGGAATCGACCCGGAGAGGGTCGGTGCTAACTAACTGGCCTGAAATACCAGTGTGTCGGGATGAAATGCAAACCAGGCAAACCAGAACCCCTGAATTCCGGCGATTCTGACACCTTCGCTGTCTGACAGGGTTACCGACTGGTTTGTGCTGTCCCAATCGATCGTTACCGAAATACCATTGACGGTATCCTGGAATTGGGAGCGGCCGTATTTTTCCAGTTCAACAAAAGGATAAGCCTTATACACTCCGTTGAATTCGAGCCCGATCACCTGTTCCTTCGGATGGTAGTTTTCCGGCGCCCTATTATTGACGCCGAAATATAATTGCCTGGACTGCTCATATCCCTGATAGGGATTTCGACCATAATCACGGGAGTAACCGGTATTGGTGGATAATACTTTAGTGTTTGGATGCCGTGCCAGCCAGTCGCGCCAGGTGGTATGACTAATTGGAATGGCCTTCAGTTTTTCACCCACCAGCTTACCCGCAACCGCCTCTCCCATAATTTGAGACCAGAGGGATTCGGTTTTTCGATCATATAGCAATACATCACTGTTATAAAGTAAACCGGATACGCCAAAATCGGTTGTCTGACCACCCACGTCAGCATTAAACACGACACCGGTACCACACAGGGGACAGTAGGTGACCGCATATCGTTGACTATTAATCTGATCGTTGACAATTTCGTGCCAGTTTAAAATGGATATTGGATAGGCCCGTGCAATGCCATCCAGTTCGACACCTATGACTCGATCATTGGGTTGCATAAAGGTGGCGTCGGCTGCAGCGAGCAGCTCCGGGTCGGACAAGGCGGGTATGCCGTCTTTGGGCGGGCCACCAGCCAGAATATCATCGACCGGAATTGATACGTTGGAAACGTCGAAGCCGTTTTTAGAACCAGCCGAAGCTGTGAAATAGATTGCCAGGAAACCTAGAAGCAAACCCGACATTACCAGAATTCGATTTTCTTTAAACCAGTTGAGTCTCATCAGCTACTCCACGCAGTGATTAAACGGATTAGATACATTTGAGTGTAAAACTACCAAGTAATTCAATAAATGCCACTCTAATTTCGAAATTTATCAAAAGGGGCTCTTTCTTGACTGTATGAATCAATCAAATTAGTCTGCACGCCACAGTCCTTCCAATAATAATCTCAAAGAGGCCGATCAATGAAATGTAAAGCAGCAGTAGCCTGGGAACCGAAAAAGCCCTTACAAATTGAAGAGGTCGAAGTCGAGGGACCGCGTGAAGGAGAAGTACTGCTAAAAGTCATTGCCTCCGGTGTTTGCCACACCGATGCCTTCACCCTGTCGGGCAATGACCCGGAGGGTGCATTTCCGGCAATACTGGGGCACGAAGGGGGATGCGAAGTAGTCGAATGTGGCCCGGGCGTGAAAAATTTAAAACCGGGAGATCATGTAATTCCGCTCTATATACCCGAGTGTGGTGAATGCGAATATTGCCAGTCTAAAAAATCGAATTTGTGCCAGTCGATTGCGGGTACCGTATGGACAGGATATATGCCTGACGGTACGCGCCGATTCTCCCAGAATGGCAAGGACATCTTCCACTATATGGGCTGTTCTACCTTTTCCGAATACACCGTAGTGCCTGAAATCGCCCTGGCAAAGATCAATCCGGCGGCACCGTTGGACAAGGTCTGCCTGCTCGGCTGTGGCGTCACAACTGGAATCGGTGCGGTATTGAATACTGCCAAAGTCGAATCCGGCTCGACTGTCGCGGTATTCGGACTGGGCGGCATCGGGTTGTCGGTTATCCAGGGTGCGGTAATGGCAAAGGCAGGGCGAATTCTCGCGATTGATATTAATCCGGCCAAATGGGAAATAGCAAAATCACTGGGCGCGACCGATTTTATCAATCCGGACGAAATTGACGGTTCGCTGAGCGAGGCTATCCAGGAAATGACCAGTGGCGGCGCCGATTACTCGTTTGAGTGTATCGGTAACGTACACGTAATGCGCGATGCGCTTGAATGTACACACATGGGCTGGGGTGTATCGACGGTTATTGGTGTAGCCGGTGCCGGAGAAGAGATCAGGACGCGGCCCTTTAACCTGGTGGTCGGACGTCGATGGCAAGGCACCGCGTTTGGCGGGGTAAAAGGGCGAACCGAATTGCCGGGTTATGTTGAGCGCTACATGAGTGGAGAAATTGAACTCGACAAAATGGTCACCCACACTATGCCTCTGGAAGATATCAATCGTGCATTTGATCTAATGCATAGTGGTGAAAGTATTCGGTCGGTGATCATCTATTGAGACCCTCCCAGAGTATGAAAGCGATCGAAGGCGTCAAGGAATGTGGTGGCTATTTAAATCGCTACAGGCATGAGTCGAGCGTGTGTCAATGCGAAATGACCTTCTCGGTCTACCTGCCGCCACAGGCCGCCACCAAAAAGGTGCCCGCCTTATACTGGTTATCGGGGCTTACCTGTACCGATGATAATGCACGAACCAAGGCCGGCGCACAGCGTTTTGCCGCGAAACAGGGTATCGCCATCGTATTTCCCGATACCAGCCCGCGCGGCGATCAAGTCGCCGATCAGCCTGATCGCTACGATCTGGGGCAGGGCGCCGGGTTTTATGTCAATGCAACTCAGCAACCCTGGTCCAGTCACTACCAGATGTACGATTATGTCAACAGCGAGCTACCCGATTTAATCGAACAAGACCTGCCCTTGATCCCAGGCCTTAAGTCAATCTTTGGACATTCTATGGGTGGGCACGGGGCATTGATCTGTGCACTAAAAAATCCTGGCGCGTATCGTTCAGTATCGGCTTTTGCGCCGATTTGTAATCCGCTCGCCAGTGGTTGGGGGCAGGACTGTTTCGATCTCTATCTGGGGAACGATAAATCAGCATGGGCAGCCTATGACGCCACCAGTCTGGTTGAATCTGGTGCCCGGGTCGATGATATCTTTATAGACCAGGGTGACGCCGACGAATTTTTACACGATGGTCAGTTGTTACCGGCTAATCTACAAGCCGCCTGCGATGCTCTGGGTCAACCCTGTACCATCCGTATGCAACCCGGGTATGACCACAGCTACCATTTTATCGCCAGCTTCATCGGTGATCATATTGAGTATCACGCCAGGTTCCTCAAATAGCGCGTATCTCTATGCCGCTGTGCGGTGGGTATCGAGACACGTGCCACTGTTACAATTAGCTGGCAGGCGCATTGCAGGGAAATCGAGTGGCTTGTTTGCCGTTTTCCACCACAACGGGTTGCTCTCCTCGGGCAGCAGAATATTATGGTCGTGAAAAGCGTATCGTTGCCGACGCCGCTGTAAAAACCCCCACGATTTAGCTTTCGGACCATGTATAAACAGAGTCCAGGCTTCCTTGTTTTCGATCAGATTGATGCGATGAAATACCGTGCCGTTAATCCAGTTCAGGTGACAGGCCCGCAAACGCCGCGTTTGCAGGGCGTTGTTATTGCTCGAACCTGCCATACGAATTTCCTCATACTCGCCACATAACACCAGGGAAAAAGCGGCCTTCCATGGATGATTGTGCAAACCGCGTCCCGGGTCGCTGGCGACGAATCGGTGTAAGTAGACCTGGTAACCAAGGGGTAATCGAAACAGGTGATAGCGTTCCAGGTAAGGTGTCTGGTCAGGGCCGTTGATGATTCGACAACGGCAGTAGGATGTTATCTTGAATAGTAACGCGTTAAGCAAAGTCATGGTTTTTCCGGCTGGAAATTAGATCGTGCTATTATGCTTACACTAGTAGCTCATAAGATGAGCCAGCACGGATATTAAACATGGACCGAACCGAAAGATTTCACATGATTGACCAGTTACTGAGTAATCGGCGACTGGTTAGCCGTGCACAGTTTCTGGACGCGCTAGAGATCTCTCCGGCTACCTTCAAACGCGACCTGGAGTACATGCGAGATCGCCTGGTCGCACCTATTATCTGGGATCGTGAGCAGCACGGTTACCGCTATGACAGTAGTGAAACGGGCGCAGATCAGTACCAGTTGCCGGGACTCTGGTTCAATACCAGTGAGATCCAGGCATTACTGAGCATGGATGCGTTGCTGGAAAATTTGCAGCCGGGGATACTCTCCAGTCATGTGAAACCGTTACAGTCACGAATCCGGCTGCTACTCGACAAGGGTGATCACAGTGTCGAAGAAATTTCGAAACGCATTCGCATATTACCGCTGGCGGCGAAAAAGTATCTGAGTCAGCATTTTCAACTCATCAGCCAGGCGTTATTGACGCGCAAGCGCCTGCGTATGCGTTACTACAGTCGTCAGCAAAACAGTGAATCCAGTCGTGAAATATCGCCACAACGCCTGATTTACTATCGCGACAACTGGTATCTCGATAGCTGGTGCCATTGGCGAAAAGCATTGCGCAGCTTTTCAGTCGACGCCATTAAACAGGTAGAGATGTTAGTCGAAACTGCGAAAGATATTGATGAGGCCTATTTGAATAATGAACTGGCAAGTGGATACGGAATTTTTTCTGGTGCCGAAACTGATCAGGCGGTACTACGTTTCAGCCCCAGAATCGCGCGCTGGGTATCGCGGGAACTATGGCATTCGCAACAGCAAAGCGAGTATGACGAATCGGGCTATTATATCTTGCATATTCCCTATAGTCAGGATACCGAACTGATAATGGACATCCTCAAGCATGGGCCGGAAGTTGAAGTTTTACAACCACCCGCACTACGCCGCAAGGTTATCGAACGAATCGGGGCGATGCAGGCGTTATATTGACTGGTCCGGGGTTCCCCGCGCTCACCAGAGATCGATTTCAATATTGTCCAGCAGACGGGTATCACCGAGGCGGGTGGTTACCAGAATGACCAGCTTCTTATCCCCGGTGGTCGCGGGTTTTAACGTATCGGCGTTGCAGACATTAAAATAGTCGGTATCAAATCCCGCCTGATTGAGCTTGTCGGTTGCCTGCTTCTCGACTGATGCGAAATCTTTTTCACCGCGCACGATCTTGTCCGAGGCCTCCTGCAAGGTTTCATAAATTAATGCCGCCTCCGATTTTTGCTCCTCGTTTAAGTATCGATTCCGACTACTGGTGGCAAGGCCAGAGGGTTCACGCGAAGTCTCCTGGCCGATGATTTCAACATCCAGGTTCAAGTCCTGGGTCATTTTCTTGATCACGCAATATTGCTGGTAGTCCTTTTTTCCGAATACCGAAATGTCCGGCCTGACGATATTAAACAACTTGGCAACGATGGTGGCGACACCGGTGAAATGTCCCGGCCTGTGTGCGCCCTCGAAGGTGTCGGTCAGATCTGTGACAATTATCTGACTAATGCCTTCCAGTCCCTGAGGGTAAAGTTCGGATGCGGTTGGCATATATACCAGGTCGCAGGCGACCGATTCGAGCAGTTCGATATCCCGGTCCAGGGTGCGTGGATAGTGGTTGAAATCCTCGTTAGGTCCAAATTGCATCGGGTTGACAAAAATACTGCAAATTGTTCTATCGCATAATGACTGACCCTTTTCGATTAACGACAAATGGCCCTGATGCAGATTTCCCATGGTTGGAATAAAAGCAATCGACTGCTGGTGATCCTTCCAGTGCTGAATATATTGTCGCAGCTCGCTGACAGAGTTCGCCTGGTTCATGAGCAGCTGTTTAGCGTCTATGAAAAACTATGTGATTGATCGGGGAAGCGGCCCTGCTTGACTTCGCTGACGTATCGGCTTATCGCTGCCTGAATGCTGGGTTGGCCCTGCATGAAATTTTTCGAAAACTTTGGTTTTTTACCCGCGGTTATATTCAACAGGTCCTGCAAAACCAGAATCTGGCCATCGACACCCACGCCAGCACCAATACCAATCACTGGTATTTCCAGGGTAGTGGTAATCTCGGTGGCCAGGCCAGCTGGTACGCATTCGAGCAGCAACAAATCGGCCCCGGCCTGTTGCAATTCACTGGCCGTCTCAATCATCTGCCTTGCCGCATCCTTGCCTTTCCCCTGTACGCGATAGCCTCCCATTTTGTGGACCGACTGCGGTTGTAGGCCTAAATGGGCACAGGTTGCGATGCTGAATTTGGTCAGCATTTCAACCGTTTTGAGCTGTGTGGTACCGCCTTCAAGCTTGACTACCTGGGCCTCGGTTGCTTTCAGTAAATCACTGGCATTATCGAGCGCCTGTTGCGGAGAATTGAGCGATCCAAACGGCATATCCAACATTAGCATGGCGTTGTTCAAGCCGGTCATTACGGTCGTGCCGTGGTACTTGATGTGCTCTAGCGTGACCGGGATCGTCGTATCGTGTCCCTGAATCACCATGCCCAGAGAATCACCGACCAGGACTACTTCTACGCCACATTCTTCAATCAACCGCGCGAAGCTATAGTCATAAGCCGTCAGGCAGGCAAATTTTTCTCCCTGTTGTTTGAGCTTCTTCAGGTAGGAGACGGTTATCTTGTCTTCGAGTGGCTTCGGTATATACATAGAGAGCGATAATTTGTCAGGAGCCTGTTAGGAGCCTGTCGGATTTAGGTAATTGTAGCGAGGGAAAGCCATTTTGAGTCAAATTTTTCTATCGATTGAGGCGAATAGTTATTCATATTTAACGAGATTGATAGGAAAATTTGGCCAAAATGTCTTTTCCGCAGTAAATTAACCTAAACCCGACAGGCTCCCCTAATAGGCAAATGATGACTGATTGAAATAATGACGTCCAGAACGGATATTGTTTATTTCGTCGAGTAGTGCCTGGTAATCCTGGTCGCTGTTGATCAGATCGATGGATTGGGTGTTGACGGTTAACAGTGTACTTTCATCGTAGTCGTAAAAGAAGCGCGTATACAGCTCGGAAAGTCGGTTCAGGTAATCGTCCTTAATCGCCTGTTCATAATCGATACCACGCTTGATGATGCGCTCGCGCAAAACCCCGGTGGGTGCCTGTAAATATATTACCAAATCGGGTTTCGGGGCGTCGATGGTCATGTGCTGGTATATCTGCTGGTAAAGCTTTAACTCCTCGGTGGTCAGTGTCAGCTCGGCAAATAAACGGTCTTTGTCGATCATAAAATCAGCGATATGTGAGCTCTGGAACAGGTCTATCTGGCGAAAGCCCTGTACCTGTTGTGTGCGTTGTAACAGGAAATACAACTGCGTCGACAGGGCGTACTGGCGAGGGTTCTGGTAAAACCTGGCTATAAACGGGTTTTCCTCGGCTTTCTCCAGCAGCAGCTCGCTAGCAAAACTATCACACAGTTTTCTAACCAGACTGGTTTTGCCGACCCCGATTGGCCCTTCGACAACGATATAACGGTGTTGATTCTGCATGCCCGGATCAATGTTTAACCAGGCTAATTTTTATTGCCGGTGCCCGGTCTATTAATTCACCAAGGCTGCCCAGACCCGGGATAGTTATTTCACCGCTAATTTCAAAAAGAGGCTTCAATACAAACAAGCGATTATGCATTTCGGGATGGGGTATCGTGAGGCCGCTTTCATCGATAAGGTGATTGCCATAGAGAATAATATCAAGATCCAGTGTTCTGGGACCCCATCGTAGCGCTGGATCGCGCTGCCGGTGATACACCTTTTCGATGGCCTGTAACTCGATCAACAGGACTGCCGGTTGCAGACTGGTTTTGAGGGCTGCGACTGCATTTACATAATCGTCCTGGGCAATATCGCCCAAAGGCTCTGACTGGTAAAGCGAGGAGTATTCAATCAGCTCGCTATTCGAAATCCTGGCTAGTGAATCGACGGCGCCCTGGACATTTGAAGTCGGATCACCGAGATTACTGCCAATACCGATATATACCTGCTCAGCCGACATTAGGTTTTGACTTCCGACGACGATTGCCGGACCTTTGCTGCGGCTTACTATTTGTCGGGGTTGGATGTTGTTGCTGATATTCTGTCCACCAATGGCACAGATTACCGGGTACCAGGCTGACCATAGACTGAATGCACATAAAATCGTAGGCGGCACGAAAACAGGGTTGAGCCAATAAACGCGAGGGTTGTTTCCCCTGGGTGCGTTGGAACTTGGGCTGTGCAGTCCATATATCGCGGGCCATCTGACTGAAACGCCGGGGGATCGAGATGTGTTTGAGCTGGTGACTCATCACACTTGAGCCAGCCTGGAACAAAGCCGGTACGATTTTCAGCTTGTCCGATTGTAAATTCATAGCCTGTTTGTGCACCGCCGGCCACAATAAGATCGCAAATATAAATGCGGGTGATACATGCTGGTTATTATTGATTCGAATATCGGTATTCACCAGGCCCTGATCGACAAAATCCAGCATTGCCTCATCAGGCTCATGGCACAGTATTTCATCCAGCGCCGGGAACAGGTACTGGAGTAAATTATAGTGCCGTAGCAGTTCCAGAACACGTGTCGCATTGCCCGAGTGAAACAATTTTACGGTTTCGTCGAAAAGTCGGGCAGGGGGTATATCCGCGAGTAACTGGCCACACTGGTATATAGCCTCTGCGGCGTCCTTTTCTATTTCAAAATCCAGTTTGGTGGCGAATCTTATGGCTCGCAGCATACGAACCGGATCTTCCTGGTAACGTGTTTCAGCGTCACCAATCAGGCGCAGGGTTCGTGTTTCGATGTCTTCCAGCCCATGGGTGTAGTCGAGTATGGAGAAATTGGCGATGTCGTAGTAGAGCGCGTTGGCAGTAAAATCACGCCGAATAGCGTCATCTTCGATTTCGCCAAAGGTGTTGTCGCGCAAGATGCGGCCTTCGGTGTTGAGTTCGGTTTTGGGAGAATCGGAAGAATGGCTGCGAAAAGTGGCCACCTCGATAATTTCGCGACCGAAGCGGATATGGACCAGCCGAAAGCGTCGTCCGATGATACGACTATTTTTGAAAAGCGAACGCAATTGCTCCGGTGTCGCATCGGTTGCGACATCGAAATCCTTGGGTTGTAATCCCAGTAGCAGATCACGTACTCCTCCGCCGACCAGGCAGGCCCGAAAACCTGAATTGCTGAGTCGGTACAAAACCTTTAGTGCAGCTTCAGATATCGATTTCCTCGATATGTTATGTTTGGTTCTGGGAATGATCGCTAATTTGTCTGATCTTGCCTCTTTATTACTCGCCACGTTGTGATAATCCGGTAGAATGCGCCAATCATAGCATTTCATTGTTCGAAAGTAGCGATAAGTTTGGTCCCCGGTGTGATCTTTGCGGCTTCCCTTAAGTTCGTAAATCTTCCAGAAATTCCCAGCGATCGAATAATGTCTGTAACGACTTTTGGTGCTGCGCCAGTTGATTTTGAGCTTCGTTGAACAGCCGGGGATCTTTCTGGAAAAATTCAGGATCGCTGAATCGATTCTGTATTTCAGCTATTTCGTTTTCAAGCTGTTCTATTTTACCCGGTATTGTTTTTAGCTCCTTTTGGTCCTGCTGGTTACTACGAGGCCTGGGTATTCCCTGCTTAACCGGGGTCGATGCGGTATTTCCCAGCTCGCTAATCGAGGGCTTTTGTCGCAACCAGTCCTCGTAACCACCGACGTACTCATTAACCTCTGCGGGTGAATCGAAAACCAGGGTACTGGTAACGATATTGTCGATAAAGCTGCGGTCGTGGCTTATCAGCAGTAAAGTGCCCTTGAATTCAAGCAGCAATTCCTCCAGCAATTCGAGCGTTTCCATGTCGAGGTCATTAGTCGGTTCATCCATAATGAGGAAATTGAAACCACGCGTAAACAGCCTGGCCAGCAACAGACGGTTGCGTTCGCCTCCTGACAGGGCCTTCGCCGGCATATTAATTTTTTTCTCGGTAAACAGGAAGTCCTTGAGATAACTAATGACATGTTTCGGCTGTCCATTGATTGTTACCTGGTCGGATCTATCGGCTATATTCTCCCGCACCGACCTGTCCAGATCGATGGTTTCGCGGTGCTGGTCAAAATAAGCAACTTCGAGTTTGGTGCCGAGTGTGACCCGGCCTTGTTGTGGTTCAAGTTCCCCCAGCAGTAACTGGATCAGCGTCGTTTTACCACACCCATTAGGCCCGATGATGCCTACCTTTTCACCGCGTAGTATTTTACAGCTAAATTTATCGACGATTAACTTGTCCGGCCACTCGTACCTGAGGTCTTCCACTGCAACGACAATTTTGCCCGATAACTCGGATTTTTGCGCCGCCAGGTTCACCCGCCCCAGTAATTCGCGACGTTGTGATCGTTGCTCGCGTAATTTTTTAAGCGCCCGCACTCGGCCTTCATTGCGTGTTCTTCTGGCCTTGATACCCTGGCGAATCCAGACTTCTTCCTGTGCCAGTTTTTTATCGAATAACGCGTTGTGCGTAGCTTCCGTATCCAGTAGAGCCTGCTTCGCCTGCAGGAAATTTCTATAGTCTCCAGGCCAACTGGTTAACTGGCCGCGGTCCAGATCGACAATACGAGTAGCCAGGGCCTGGAGAAAAGAACGATCATGGGTAATAAATAACAGGCTACCCTTGAATGCGCGGAGAAATTCCTCCAGCCAGACGATCGATTCGATATCGAGATGGTTGGTCGGTTCGTCAAGCAATAGCAGGTCAGGATTGGCGACCAGGGCCTGGCCGAGTAATACGCGTCGTTTCATCCCGCCTGAGAGCTGGCTAAAATCGGTGTCGGCCGGTAATCCCAGCCGTGAAATAGTCGTGGAAACCCGGTTTTCCAGATTCCAGGCATCATTTGCCTCGATGCTATCCTGCAATTTCTGCATACGATCTAATGCTGCTGGATCGCTGGATGCGTCGATCAAACTGTGATGCCAGTCGGAAATCAGGCTCGCCAGAGAACCTAGACCAGCGGCTATACAGTCATATACGCTACCCTGCAACTGCCCGGGTACTTCCTGTTTCAGCTCTGTGATTCGTATATCGCGGGCGAAGCTGATACTCCCTTCGTCGGGGCTTAACTGGCGAGTCAGCATTTTTAATAATGTCGACTTGCCGGCACCGTTTCTGCCTACCAAGCAGATCCGTTCTCCGGTCTCGATAGTCAGGTTGGTATGATCCAGTAATGGTTGATCACCGTAACTATGATAAATATTATTCGCGTTTACCAGGCTCATCGAATCGCCATTAATTGGATTCGGTATTATGCGGCTTTTATGTGTATTTTGCGGTATATTTTTACCCGTGGCAGGTCCTTAGCCAGGATCTTTTCTATCTTATGAGTTTGGGGTTTGTACTATGTGTGGTCGTTTTTTTCTGGATACCGACGTCAGGGATATTATGGAACATTATAATGAGCCTCCCCCCGATATATTTAGTGCTCGATATAATATAGCCCCCACCACACCGGTACTCGCCTGTACTAATAAGGGTTTAACCCTGTTTCGCTGGGGGCTGATTCCCGCCTGGGCAAAAGACCTGTCGATGGGTAATCGCATGTTCAATGCGCGCGCCGAGACGGTAGCGGAGAAACCCTCGTTTCGACATGCTTACCGCCGCCGTCGCTGTTTAATTCCGGCCAGTGGTTACTACGAGTGGCGCCTGGAAAATAATCTTAAGCAACCCTATTGCTGCCATATCGATCATGGCCTGTTTTCAATGGCCGGGATCTGGGAACACTGGCAGGATGCGGATGGCAATGAAATTCAGACCTGCGCCGTTATTACTACCGAGGCAAAGCAGGCCATCTGTGAAATCCATCATCGTATGCCTGTTCATATAGACAGGGGCGACTACGCAAAGTGGCTCGACTGTAGTTCCGAAAATACGGACGATGCCAGTATATGACTAGCTAATACGTCACCGAATTACCAGTATTATGCGGTCAGTACCCAGGTTAATAATTCTCGCAACGAGGGTAGGGATTTGATACGGGGGATTGAATTGGACGTTTAGTCTGCGGGCTTGAGGGGGAGATTTAACAAATATTCAAAGCAAAACGTCATTCCGGCCGTAGAGCCGGAATCTCTTAGAATAATACTCCGGGATATTCAGTCGGTAGGGTTCACCAGATTCCGGCTCGGGGGCCGGAATGACGGTCGTTTCTTTTAACTCTCCTCAACCCCACCACTGCGTACCAGCTCGGCCAGTCGGTCATCATCGTAGGCCTGTTCCAGTGTGTCCGCGGTCGCTTCGACCGCAGCCTGTAAATCCCTGCCACATTTCGTGGCTTCCTGTCGCCATTGTTCCAGGTAGGCGTCGGTGCCGGCCATTTTCGCGCGCATTGCCGCTTTATCGATGGCGATGGCAAAGCGTTCGCTAAGTACCAGTTTGGCATTTTCGCGACGCTCTTTGGCAATCACCTGGGCGGGGATATCACGCCAGTAAAGGGTAGTTAATTTGGGCATCCTAACAGTTCACCTGTCGATTGGGCAGGTGAGTATAAATAGCCATTTGACGAAAATCCAGTTGTCAATTCGCGATAGCATTTATTAACAGCCGGACGCGGCCGGATGGTTTTCAATTAACCAGGGTGAGCGGCAAAATTGTCTATGAATGCAGCCAGGCTATCATGATAATAGACATTATATTTGTAACAAAGCCTGGAGAGGTGAGTGATGGTCAAAGTGGGTTTTATCGGTTTGGGCAATGTTGGCGGTAAATTGGCTGGCAGTTTATTGCGCAACGGTATCGATCTGACCGTGCGCGATTTGCATAAGAAAATTGCGCAGCCGTTCCTCGATAGTGGCTCCAGCTGGGCCGATAGCCCGCGTGAAATGGCCGAGAAGGTCGATGTATTGATTACTTGCTTGCCAAGTCCGGCGACGAGTGCGGCCGTAATGGAAGCAGAGGATGGAGTACTCGCAGGTCTGGGTGACGGCAAGGTTTGGGCCGAAATGAGCACCACGGACAGGGATGAAGTTCTGCGCATCGGCGATAAGGTCAAAGCGGTGGGTGCCGAACCGGTTGATTGCCCGGTTTCAGGCGGGTGTCACCGCGCAGCGACCGGCAATATTGCGATATTGGCAGGCTGTGAGCGCCCAACCTTTGAAACCATATTACCACTGCTAACTACGATGGGGCGGCGGATATTGCACACCGGCCCGCTGGGATCG
>Ga0164320_10000015_pt1 | contig 45092 bp, 36 predicted proteins | sample GuaBasSediGuay11_FD_113736 | JGI IMG/M metagenome (GOLD analysis project Ga0164320, IMG submission 113736) | Subseafloor sediment microbial communities from Guaymas Basin, Gulf of California, Mexico - Guay11, Core 4567-28, 0-3 cm | ecosystem: Environmental > Aquatic > Marine > Hydrothermal...
GTAAAATAGTATCCTAAATTTAGTTTTTGAGATTGAAGATTGATTATAGCGTTTTCATTCCCTTCAAAAATGAAGTTATAAATTTCAGGCGAAAAACCGGCTCCAATTACAATGCTTAAATAATTATCGGCATCACTTCTATATTTTCTATAATTAAGTGTTCCAGATTTACTTGAACCAGGTTCGCCAGGAGTAATATAAGTACGAAATGATAAATAACTATTTCCTGTATACCAGCCTAAAGATCCTGTATAAATATTGGTTGTAGTGCTATATTTTAATGCTCTAAACCCTAGCGAAATTTCAAAACTTTTTGGTAAAGACTTATACAACTCAGCGCCATACCTAATATCTGGATATAGAAACGTATTTGCCACACCAAAATTTAGATATGCATATAATCCTTTTACTATTCTTGGATACATATCAACCTCGAACTGAACACCATTAGATTGAAATCTTCTACTAAAATTAATTTTACTATGTATGCTTCCAAATTTTGTTTGCCTCACATATTTTAGCAAATAAAATTGCATAGGATCAAAAACATCAGAATAAACATCTACTGAAGATTTGAACGCAATATTATTATGACTAAGTTCATTTAACAAACTTGATTTATAGGCCTCTGTTTTTTCGTGATTTGGATTGTCTTTTAATGAATTTTTAAGAGTTAGTAAAGCTTCCTCTTGATTACTTGTATTATCTTCAGCACTTGCCTTTAAGTACAAAATTTCTGGATTTTTAGGAAAATACTTCAAAGCCTTATTAGCCATTTCTAAAGCGCTAAAAGGAGCTTCGCTCCACAATTCGTTTTTAATTGCTGCTTCCCAAGTATCCAATCGATTAGGATTACTTTTTAAGATATATGCAAATTCTTTTTTTGCTTTTTTATAGTCTCCATCCCATGAATAGGTGCTTCCTAAAAATGAGCGAATATCATGATAATTAGGATATTTCGTTAAAATTAACAACAAAGTGTCTTGAGCTTGTTTACGTTGTTTATTAAATGCTAGTTCTCTAGCGACTTCAAACGCTCTATCTGGATCACCTTTAAAAACTTTTTGTTGTCCGAAAGAACAAAAGCTTATAAAAAAAATTAGTATATATAAATTATTACGCATAACTGTTTTGAATTGTCCTTATTCTAAGGATTTTTTAAATGTTAAATATTCAGGATTATTGGGGTAAACTTGTATAATGCTATCCATTAATGTAATTGTTTGGTCTAAACTTTCCATTCGTTTATAAGCCTTTGCCAATTTAAAACTAAGCTCAGGGTTTGTAAGTCCATTTTTTAATGCTTTGGAGACCAATGCTATGGCTTTATTATCTTGATCTGACCACCAATACAAATCTAATAATGCCAAATAAGCATCGTTATAATAAGGAGACCTTTTAATGACATTTAAAAGCTCAGCTTCAGCATTAATATAATCGCCATCCCAAGCTAAAGTCCGTCCCTTTAAAGTTCGAGCATCAGAATGATTAGGGAGTTCATTTAAAATATAATCACAAAGCAATCTCGCTATTTTACGTTCTTTATTAAACGCCTTTTCTCTTGCTTTTATAAATGTTTGATCAAAGTTTAATTCCTTTGTTAACTCAGTAATTGTAGCTAGTTGTTCTTCTGAAAATTCAATACTAGGCTTTATATAAATATTAAGAGAATCGGGGAAAATTTTATTACGTTGGGTAACATAGGCATTCATTTTTTTAAATGCTGCTAAAGAATCCTTCATTGTTTTAATAAGCTCTTCTTCTATTACCTCATATGTTCCAAAATCTTCATTTATTTTGAATAAGTTACCATCAGATAACAAATAATCTTTATAAATAAAATCATTGATATTTCCTTTATAACGCATTAAAGGGATGCGATGAATATTCCTAAAATTTCTTGCTGTATCTAGACCTTGACTCATCCATGCAATCTCGTCTAAACCTTTAAACTTATAATTGTTCATTAAAAAGGAAAGTAAACTAGGAGTGACACCCCAATGTGATGAAATAGATTTAAATTTTTCTGTTCTCTTCAGCATTGGACTATAAATATATAGTGGTACATGAAATCGGCATAACTTATCTTTTTGAGATATCGGAATAAGCCTATGATCGCCTGTAATTATAAATATTGTGTTATTATAGTCATCTCTCTCGGCAAATGCAGTCATAAAATCTTTGATAGAATTATCGGTATAATATAAACTCGCATAAATCTCTTTATTAGCTGCGATTTCTTCCTTACTAATATCAAATCGTTGACCAGACTCTGAAATGCTATCCACCTTTGCTAAATATTGTTCTTTTAAAGGGAAACTAAACGGTTCATGATTGGTAAGAGTTACTATAATATCTAATCTTGGTTCTGTTTTATTGTCTAATGACGCCAATGTTTTTCTAAATATTTCTGAATCTGGATAACCCCAAGAAAAACCGCCCGAATTATTTTCTGTTCTACTATATTCTGACCCATATTTGTTTTCGTCAATAACATGATCAATCCCACTATATTCTAAAAAGTTAATTATTCTATCAAAACTTGAGTGTCCACCGGAATAATATGAAGTTGTATAACCGTTTGTTTTTAATACATTAATTAGGTTAATGTGAGAAGGTGTTTTTTGCAATTCTAAAAACCCTGTTTCGCCAAAAGGCAGTGAGCCTAATAAAGATGGTAAGACCCCAAATGTTCTTCCGGTAGTACTTACAAAATTTTCCCAATAGAGCGATTTTGAAATTAAAGAATCCAAAAATGGAGTAAAACCTCTATAGGTTTTTTCTCCTATAAACTCGCTTCCCAAACCTTCCACAATAATTATTACAATATTTGGTTTTTCTTCTTTTACGTTAAAAAATGAAGTCAATACATCATTTGAATCATTAAAAGGCTTTAATAAAGGGTAATCATTTCTATCAAATAAGTTATAGGCTTTTGTTTTCCTTTTCTCATTTTGAAATTTAATTATATCTTTTGTTAAAAACGCAATTTTGTTTTGATAGGCTGTATCATAAGCTTCAGAGAATATTAATTTTAAGCTGCCAAATATTAAAATAAAAAGAATACTTATACCAATTGTTATACGTTCATTAAAATATTTATTTATTAAAATGAAAATGAAAAAAAGCAACAATGGGAAAACGATAAACGGCAATAACGACATTAAAGTCATTGCTTCTGAAGAACTTACCGTTATATAAATGTCATTTAAAGAATAGCCTAAAATATCGGCACCTAAGTTTAATAATGTTGTTAAACTGTATTTTACCAATGAAACTTGAATAATTAAAAAAAATGCAAATAATACTTTTATTGTTGTTAATGCTCCTTTTTTTACACCTATATAAATCAAAAGGAATACTGGAAACAATAGACCTCCAATTATTAAACCACTCCAAAAATCGTTGAGAAATTTAAATAAAATTGCTAACCCTAAATTTGGTATTACTATTCCAGCTAACTTTGATGCGATTAACTCAAATAAACTAATAACCCAAAAAGCGCATATTAGCGCAAGTGTTAAATAAATATATTTATAAAAATCTTTTGTTTGTAGGTTAAGTTTCATATCTATTTTTTTTTAAGCCGTATTAGAAGTAAATCCTTTCCGTTTCATCTCTCCCCATTTCTTGTTTTTGTTGAAATAGTAATCAATATTCCCTCTAACAGCTGCATATAAAATAAAAGGGTGTAAAACAAATGGCTCTAATGCACTTAATAGAACTAATTTATAACCTGTGCCTTTCTTTTTATATTGATGAAATGTTAGTTCTTCGGAGTATAATGAAACAATAGAAAATAAAACTGAAAACAAATAAGCTAAAACAAGGAATGATAATGCATATTCCCATCTTACCTCTTTTAAAATAACTAAAACTGCAAAATAAAGGATACCTACTGTCTCTACAATAGGAGCTAAACGCTCGAATATTAACCAATAAGGATAACTTAACAATCCGAAAGACCCATATTTTGGATTAAATGCAATTTTACGATGTTTTCTTAATGTTTCTATGGTGCCTCTAGTCCACCTATTTCGCTGTGAAATAAAAATTTTATAATTATCTGGTGCTTCGGTCCAACATAGTGGATCTGGAATATAGGATACTTTATATTTTCTGCCTTGTTCTTCCATATACCTTCTCATGCGCACTATAATTTCCATATCTTCTCCAACCGTATTGGTATCGTAACCTCCAACATCTATAGCTATTTTTTTATCGAATACGCCAAATGCACCAGAAATTACTAATAGCCCATTTAACCTACTCCATGCCATTCTACCAAGTAAAAAAGCTCTTAAATATTCTAAAATTTGTGATCTTACAAGTAAATTCTTAGGTAAATTAACGTCTATCAACTTTCCGCCTCTAATAACACAAGAATTCGCAATACGAATAACTCCTCCTGTTGCAATTACTTTCGCATCTGTTACTTCAAGAAATGGTTTTATCATTTTTTGGAGCGCATTTTCTATTAATAAACAATCTACATCAATACAAGCAACATATTTACTTGTGCTAATATTTAAGCCCATATTTAGTGCATCTGCCTTTCCTCCATTCTCCTTATCTACAACCATAAGTTTTTCAAAAGCAGGATTCTTTGATTTGAATACTCCTGAACGTAAAGGTTTTGTTTTAAGTTTTTCGTTAATTATGTAGTCAACTTTTTCTAAATCATAGGCTTCTATTAACTTTTCTAAACTGTCATCCTTACTGCCATCATTCACTATTATTACACTATAATTTACGTAATGATTAGATAATAATGATCTTACATTTTCTACAACATTAAGGCTTTCGTTATACGCAGGAGCAATTATAGTTATAGAAGGAGACATAGTTGATGAGAGTATATCTTTATAATTAACAAAACTGTTCCTTTTAAGATATTCCATCGTTTCTTTTCCAGAAATTATAGCCAATATAATATAAGACAGTATTGCAGAAAAAGCGTATGCGAAAAATAAATAATGGATTATTTGTATAATTATTTTAACTGTACTTGTATCCATTATGATATGTTATTTACGAATTTAAACATTACTGGTGCTTTTTTGTTTGAAGACAATTTGTTCAAGCCCATAAATTTATCTAGGTTAATTGTTTTTAATATTTTAAGGGCTAATAATTGTATTTCAAAGTTTTTATGAAAAATGTGTTTTTCAATAAAAGGCTCATCGGATGGCACAACTAACTTTTCTAACAATCCAAAGAAGCTAATTTGCTCTTCTATACTTAATTCATTAAAGTTTGCTTTTAACATTTCTTTAGCTTCGATTCCATATAGGTGGGTTAACACCTCAATAACACAAATTCTAATTTCCTTCTTATCATGAGAAAGTAATTCAATAAGTATGTCTTTCATTTCAAACTGATTATATATTTGGGCTAGTTTTAAGGCAAATAAGACTACACTATCGTTTTTAGATTTTAACCAAGGTTTGATATCACAAATTTGCTGATCGTCAAATTTTTGTAAAACTTCTAGCAACTGTAATTGAGTCCATTCTGATAAAGGTGTCTTTAATTCGTTTAAAAATGTAAGCCCATCAAATCGAAATAAGTTTACTAAATATAATTGTGTCTCATTTCTTACTTCTTTTTTTGAATGTTCAATAAAATTAATAATGTCGCCATAAGATTCTTCAATTTTGAAGCGTCTAAGTTCACCTATACCTTTGGCTATTACATACCAGTTTTTATTTTCCAATTTTGTCAAAGCATAATCTATAAGGCCTGTTTCATAGTAAAGCGTTTTAATAGATTCTGCCATTTCTCCTGAGACTTCATTCAATAAATTATACAAAACAGAAAGGACCATTTTCCTTTTATACTTAATTGGTATATGGGATTTTATTTTAGAAATTATAGCTTTCTGTTTAGTGTGAGCTTCTTCACTTTCTTCATCTGCATACAAGTATTCAACTAACAATGCTTCGTATTGATTTTTGAATACTTTATACTCATTCTCTTTTTTTCTTAAATGATACCTTATTACTTTTAAATAAATTGTGAGTAGAAATATTGCCACAAGGAATAGACCGCTTATTCTCCAAGCCAGTTGAATCAAGAAAGGAAATTCTTCGAAATAATCAATTAAGTATTGATAATCAATCATATTTGTAAAATCTATAATTTTAACTTAATAACCTGTTAACTCTTATAACTAACTCGTTTGGACTAAATGGTTTCCCCATAAAATCATTAGCGCCTAATTTAAAAGCTTTAAGTACCATTTCTTCTTGGCCAGCAGCAGAAAAAACAATAATTGGAATTTCTAAAGCTAACTTGTTTCTTATATGGCTAATCACCTCAAGCCCACTCACAAATGGCATCATTATGTCAGTAATAACCAAATCAGGCTTATTATTTTCAATAAGCTCAATTGCTTCTTTGCCATCAACTGCCATTAATAGTTCGTGACCTTCCTTTTCTAATCTAAATTTCAATAATAAAGAAAGTGTTGAGTTGTCTTCGGCAATAACAATTTTATGTTTACCCATTAAATAGTGGTTTTAATTCAATAAAAGTTCATTTTATCTTAATAATTAAATTATTAGACTTAAAATGTAGGGCAATATACAAATAATTATCGATTAAATGCTAAAAATGCATGATGAAATGCATAAATATTAATTAATTTAATATAAAAAGCTATTTATTTCAGGTAAAATATGGTGAAGTACACTTTACAGTAATATAATACTGTGGTTATTTTATAATAACTCTTTTACTTATTAGGCCTTTTGTGGTATTAAATTTTACAATATAAACTCCTGAGCTTACATTTACAGGAATAGAAATTTCTCTTGAATTAAAATATAAAGATTTTATTCTTTGTCCTATATAATTATATAATGTGGCATTTAAAACTTCAATGTCAACTAATGTAGTAACCTTTATTTCTGATACACTCGGATCGTAATAAACAATAAATCCATCTTCTAAATCAACTTCATTTGTGAATAACGAATTTGGTTGATTAGCTTGAAATACAAGTTTAAACCTATCTTTATATTCGCCTGGCTCTAAATTAATTTCAAACGGATTGTTATTAATTTGGAATGTTTCACCTGTAGTCTCATCTAAAATATATAAGTCTACACTGGCATCTATATTCTCAATTGCGTCAACACTTATATTTATTAACCCTGCTTCTTTGACAATTAAACCTAGTGAGAACTCTTGGGTTGTACTAAAATTATTAACTCCTTGAATTACAAATTTGTTGTCATCAAAAGTCCAATACATATCTTCTTCATTAATATCGGCTATAAATGCATCATAGCCTAAATCAAATCCATTTGAAGCCACTTCATTAATACCAACTACAATTTGTCTATGATAGCCTGTTGGAGAATCGAACATCAATCTTATTATTGGATTATCATTAATAATTTCATCTTCATTAGCAGTAGTATTATTTTCAGAAGATCTCATAAAAACAGAAGTTGCAGATGCTTCTGTTGCAAAAACGCGTTGGCTATTTTTAAAAACAATATCTCCTCCATCAACTACAGAAATCGCGACTCCATTATTATTATTAAACCCTTCAAGACTTGTAGTTACAAAAAAACCTTGATTAACTGGGATGTATTGTCCTGGAATTTTTAATCCTACTTCTCCTGTTGCATTTATTCTAATATCATTAGAAATAGCTACTGCACCTCCAGTTAAATTTCGAGTTGCATATCCTCCTATAAAATCACTTGTGCTATGAGAGTTTACTTCTCCAAAATGATCCCAAAAATATAAAGCACCATTAAAAATTGTTCCGTTCACATTATTTCCGCCATCTGCAATACTCATATTATCTAAAATAAATTCCGTTGCATCAATAGCCGAAGGATATGGATTCCCAATTAGTCTATCAACTTCTCCTGAAGATTTATCCAAAGTTAAAGTTATATCTCCATTATTAGGGAGTCCTTTAAAAATATAGTTTTGAAAATCAGTTAATATATTGGCAGCTCCAGAAGTTCCTTTCATTGTATAACCTTCTCCTGTGAGCAATGAGGAATTCTCATTTATTGATATCCAAGCATTAAAATCATCAGAAGCACCATAAAATTTATACATCCAATATGTACTGATGCTTATTGGTATAGGTGGTGTATTTGAATCGGCTGCTGAAAAAGATGGATTAAAAGTTATAGCTTGAGATGAAGATGAAATTGTTCCATCATTTAGAACTCCAGATATTGAATAATTAGAATTAGTACTACTAATACCAATTCCTTTTGTCTCTGTATTACCACTTATTGGACCAACTGAAGATGACCAATAATTAAAATTAAAACTGTTTGCTGTGCCTTGTTGGTCTCTTTCTAAATAGCCACCACTGTCTGCATCAATAATACTTCCCTCAAGTTGTATTAATTGAGACTCACCTACCAAATCTATTATACCATCCAGTTCTAAATATTTACTTATGGTTAAACTCTGTCCTGTTCCTGTTCCTGTATTTATATTAGTAGTGCCATCCATTGTTAATTTCCCAGCAGTAGAAATTAAACCCCTTAAAGTAATATTTCTACTTCCTGAAGTAACATCATTAGTTAATTCAATGATGTTCCAATCAACAGAAGTAGCTCCATCAATTCCAATTGTATTCGGAATATAAACGTCAGTACTGTTTAGCCATGTTGTACTGGCATCCCAACTACCATTACTATCCGTTTCATAGGGTATTGGTGCCGTTACCGACTGTGATGTATTAATATTAACTGGTACTCCTTGAATACCATAACTAGAACTATCAAATGCAGTATTTGAGTTCAGAGGATAATAACCCCGTAAATTGCTCCACAATAATCCTCCAGAAATATTTAACGGAACTGTTAGTCCTTTAACAGCACTTACATTTTGTACTATTTGCTGATTCATCATTACCCTTATCTGAGCTTCGGTTAGTGCTACATCCCAAATACGGACTTCCTGAATAGCGCCATTGAAAAAATTTATATCAGATGGTGTTGTTGCGTAATTTGTAGTTTCAGCTCCAATTTTAAAACCTTGAGTTGTATTTAAAGGTGCTGCTGAAGGTGTTCCAGAAATCAATTCTATGCCATCCATATACAATCTAGCAGTTGTACCATCATAAGTAGCTGAAATATGATGCCATTTATTATTTGGAATTGCAAAAGGTGATGTAATATTTAAAACTTCGTTGTTGGAATTATCATACCAGATTAAATTTGGATAGTTATTTTTTAATGCTAAATGATATCCTGTTTTTACAGTAGCATCAATATTTCCTTTAGAAAGTATTGTTCCAATTGGTACTGTTGCTTCCTGTAAAACCCATGCTTGTAAAGAAAATGAGCTTGTTAAATCATGATTATCCTCAAAATCAATTAATTGATCCGCTCCATCAAAATCAATTAAATGATCAATAACATTAATTGAGTAATCTTCAACTTCGCCATCAAACCCAGAATCACAACTTGATGGGTAAAACTGCCATTTTGTTGCTACACGCATACCTGTTAAACCAATAACTGCTGAATTCGGAATTGTAATTGCTAAAGGAGAATTAGATGTAGGTGAGTCTACAACATTAGTTGCAGAGCCCATATCATATTCTTCGCCTACATCAAGAAAATCACCATCTCTATTCCAATCTATCCAAACATTGGTAAAAACTGTAAAATTGCCATCTGTATTAACATTTACTGTTAAATTATGTGTAGAATTTTTGTAAACATTAGTTGACATGGCTGTAAAATCTTCATAAGCATTATCTTTAGGTATTTCATTATCTGCATTACTCATCGTGTTAAAAGAAACAAAAGTAACACTGGTGTTGTAGGTAGTACTTCCATTAGAACTACAGTATTCGCCTTTTCCTCCTATATTAAAGGTATAAGGATCTTCGTCAGAATCATTGTTTGAGATAGATACAGTTGCTAAATGAGTTAAAGATGTTGTTGGATTATATTCTATAGTAAATGTTGTACTCCCTCCTGCTATTATTGGTGTTGTTGGGTTTGCTGTTAAAGTAAAATCGGCAGTATCTCCAGTGATTACAACATATGGACTAATACCATTTAAGGTTACATCAGTACTTCCTATATTTTGAATCGTAAAAGTATGTGAAACGGATACTGCTCCAGTGGTTTCTAAATTTCCAAAATCGGTAAAGTCAGTTAATGAAATAACCGCATTTCCACTTGGAATAGTTATACCATTCCCTTGTATATTTATTTCAGGTCCAGAAAATATTGTTACTAACCCACTTAAATCTATTATTTGTATTTCATGTGATAATGTATTGTTATTTCTGTGAGCCCAATGAGCTGCTTGTGTTGTAGAGTTTAAATAGTAATTACGCCACCCTCTACCATATTGTTTTCCATTACCACTTGACGTTGAACTGCCAACAATAAGAGCTTGATTTACATCTGAAAGTCCTGCGGCTGTAATATTAATATTTGTTTGTCCAGAATTTCTTGAGCTGTCTTGAAACCGAGTTACATTTAATCCTGTGTTAACCAATACGTGAACAAAATGCCTGTTGGTTCCGTCTGAATCATGATTATTATGAAACGTCCAATCTACTGTTTGATCATTTAACCCAGGATCCACAACTGGCCATAGATCGGAAATAGCATCATTACTGCCACTATTTGCTATATCGCCCCTAAAATGACTAAAAATTGCTGCATCACTCCATGAGGTAACATTTGTAGTAGTACCAGTCCCATCTGATGCATTTCTTAGTGTAATTGTTCCTGTATCTCCATTTGAATTTCCCGAATCTCCATGCAAAACTGTCCAGTTAGCTCCTGTAAATTCTACAACTGTAATATATACTGTCACGTTATTATGATAGGAACCTTTTTCTACCCTAAGGGTAGTTGCATTTTCTAAATACGCTATTGCAGTACTCGAATCAGCATCATCATTTGTAGAGTTATTTAGAATTCCTGTTATAAAAGGAACACATTTATTTGCATTTGTAATCCCTAATAATGCCTGTGTTGTACTATTAGTTGCTCCATTTAAACTTACTGCATACCTCCCTCTAACAATAAGCTCATTGCCTCCACCTGGCGGACCTATATATTCCCAAAGCGACGTGTTAAATCTCATATTTATATTTCGTGAAGCTGATTCTCTATAATAAGTTAAAGTGCTATTATCTGTGAGTTGTCTGGCTCCAGACATATCATCTCCATCTTGGATCCCACCATTTGTACTAGAACCTGCATGTGTTTTACGATTGCTATTAGCTAAAGCAATAGCACTATTTAACGAACCCACTGGAGTGAAGCTTGTATTTGATCCTCCAGTTCGTGCTATATTATCTTGAATATGTTGGACCTTGAAATCTGCTGTTTGAGCATTAACAACATAAGCAAATAAGACACAAAAGAGCAATGTGACTTTTTTCAATATTTGTTGATTATAACAATTGACTGTTGCAATAATAGTGAGTAGGTTTTGATTATTGGCGCTTTTCATAAAAAATAAATTTTATCCCAACAATTTATCGTAATCATCGACGAACTGCAAAATTTATCCGACAAACATACATTATTTATACTAATACACAAAAATTAAATTAAATTTTAATAAAAATATTATTTAGAATATATTCAAATATAAGCGTAACGCTCTAATTTTAAGATGTTTAAGTGTTTATTCTTAATATTAAAAATTTTACAAACTGACGGTATTTCGTGAATGAAGAAAATAACGTTCTAAAAACGCGGTATTACGTGAAATTTAATTGCTGAAAGTTTATCAAACAACTCCTTTTTTTTTAAATAACCAAAAAAAAACCTTATAACTCAATACTATTTATATAATAGAAGGAAGAATTTATAATATACAGAAAAAGTTGAGGTTTAATAAATGCCAAGAAATTATAACGGTTCTTACTTTTTTCTAAGGTTAGATAAAATTTCAGAAGATATTTCTTCTATGGGTTTTTGGGTAACATTTACTATCGTCCAATTTGGGTTTGATTTAAAAATTCTTAATGCATAATTTAACTCTTTTTGCACATAAACTCGATCTGAATAATTACCAGTTAAACCACCTAAATGCTTATCTCTGATTGATCTCAAAGCTATTAAATTACTAGAATAAGTAGTTAAACAAAAAACGGATTTATGTGATAATTTGTACACGATATCTGGAATGGGAAACCCTAAAATTATTGGAATATTAGCTACATGCCACCCTTTATGAGCCATATATACACTTACTGGTGTTTTAAAGGTTCTGGAGACTCCTAATAATACAATGTCAGCAGTATCCAACTCCTCAACACGCTGCCCATCATCATGACGTAATGTAAATTCAATGGCTTCAATTCGTTGAAAATAAGCTTTGTTTAACGTATGAAATAATCCTGGTTTTGCAGTTGGTGAAGTTTCAAATTTTTGAGATAATTGTGCTAATAATGGTCCCATTAAATCAATAGTAACAAGATCGTGAAGACGTCCTTGTTCTAAAACTAAATTTCGTAATTTTTTGGATACAATGGTATGAATAATCAATGCTCTAATTCTATAGGCTTCATAAATAAATTCTAATACTTGTTGTTCACTACGCACATTTGTCCATAAATGTGTTTTAACTTTAGTGAATTCAAATTGGACTAAAGCTGCCTTTAATGCTTGTTGAGCAGTTCTACCAGTTCCATCAGAAACTATAAAAACATGTTGAAGCATAAAACGTATTTAATAATTATTTATACAAAAAAATTAGTGCCCATTAACTTCTAAAAAGAGCCGCATTCTCTCTATTGAATATCTTTCTTAAAAATAGCAATAATATCTAATAAAATTACTATGTTGCTCAAACACATTCTATAAAAGTTAACCTTTAACATCACTATCTCCAAATTAATCTTCTTATTTAAAATTGCTCTTCTAACTTATAGAAATAAAAAAGCCCTTCCTCCACGATAGCTATCGTGGAGGAAAAGCTAAAACCTAGAGTCAATAATAATCAGAAAATTATACAATAATTAACCGAAAAGGAATCTGAATTGATTATTGAAACTATTAAAGAAAAAATTAGTGATAATTAGTAATAGTAATTTTAGAATAACATTTAATCATTTAAGGATAAAATTAATGAGGCTACAAAATCGTCAATTTGCTTTATGATGTCTTTCCAACTTTATTTCTACAACTCATAATGTTAATTTGTATAATCATTGTTTTAATGTTATCAAAATAACACCATTTGCTGCTTGTAATCCACCATATTCAGCCGCTTCACTACCTTTAGAAATTACTCGAATCGATTTTACATCAGATGTGGCAATAGTACCTAACTCGCCAACATTCACTCGTTGGTTATCTACGAATATTAATGGTGTACTATCTCCACCAAACTGATTGGCACCTTTACCAATTTTAATTACACCATTGGTAACCCTTACATTGTAAAATCGTTTATCTAAAATCTCAAGTATACTTGAAAAATCTGAATAATTATTATCATTTTTAGGAGCAGGGTCAAGGGTAAAGCCCAATTGAAGTAACTTCTCTTCGTTAATAGGTATACTTTCTTGGGTATACATAAAATCTACTTTTGATTGACCTTTATATTCTACACTCAATATCCCTAGATTTGGTGAATAAACTGTCAACAACTTAGAATCTTGATTCATTTTAATTGTGTAAATCCCCTTTTTATTAGTCTTCACTCTAGTTTTTATCTTATCGATGAAGATCATTACTCTTTTGAGTGGGTTGCCATTAACATCTGTCACTATTCCCGAAACTCTAATTTTACTTCTGCTTTCCTGTGCTATAACAGTATTAGAAAATGCAATCAATAAACTAATACCAAAAAAGAATCGATAAATCATAATCTAGTCCTTAAATTCACCTAAAGATACTGAAATCATGTTATACAAAGTATATCTAGGCCACAAGATTTTTACAATAAGCTAATAAATACAATGGTTTGATACCCTAACAAAAGAAAAGGACACCTTTTAGATGCCCAAATCTCTTAAATAACTATATTTTTGTTTTTAAATGAAGGCTATGAAATCAAAAGTATTATTATTTATTGGAATCATTTTATTAGTCGCAGGCATTATACTAAAAAAAATAACCCAAATGGATATACTTGGATTGGCTTCAATTATAACCGGTGTTATATTTAAGTCAATCTACATCCTTGTAAAAGTAAAAAGTGGTGAATATAAGCCAGGTAAAGAACTTATTTTTTTAGTTGTAGGATTATTATTCTTATTTACAGGCTTGTACCTTCAACGAATTGATCAAGCTCTGATTAAACCAATCTATCTGATAGTTTTTGGAATATCTCTTAAAATAACCTTTATCATTAGATTTATTCAAATTGTTCAATCTGGTAAAAAAATGGGGTAATGTTCCTAAACAAACAAAAAAGCATCCCAATCTTCTATACAGAAAAAAGGAAAGCTTTCCCTTGGTTTAACTACTTAAACTTTGACAAACATTGATGTTTGCCAACAACACAACATCTTTAAATTGCTAAAAAAAGCCTAATTCGGTCAAGGCTTTAAACAATCTTGCGGTCTGGACGGGACTCGAATCACATTTAGGAACTACTCTTTCACGGTTTAAGTAAATTGAAATGACTACTAGACAGCGCTCTAATCGTATCTGCCAAATCCTTCATTTCCAAGTAAGTGTCTTTTAAATACTCGTCCGGCTTTATATGATTAAAATTCTTGTGCCTCCAAAAGGCAACACCAGCAGCTGCATAAACAGTTAATGGTTGAAGAATCTGTATTTCTATTTTTGTAAGTTGTATATTATTTGTATAGCCTTTTAAAATGGAAGATGCATGTGAGAAATTGATAGTTCTATTTTCAATACATAAACCAATAAATAGCATCGCAATATCAAATATCCTAAAATAATAAGTGGCTTCCTCAAAATCCATAATCGTAGCCCTGGTTTCATCATGATTTACGATTATGTTACTATCAAAAATATCGGTATGAATAAATGCTTTTGGTAAATCGGGTGTTATGTATTTGTCAACATATAACAGTATATCTTTCATCCAAATATCAAATGATGAATTCAATGCATATTCCTCAACCTCATTAAATCTTTCTTTACCACACCACATAACTTCTCGGAGATAATCCGGAGGTGAAATTTTATGCAGCTTAGCTACATCTGTACCTATTTGTTCTAACAGATGTGCCGGCAAACTGGACATAATCTTACCTGCGATAAATTTTTTAACCATAACAGGCTTATTATTAAACATTGACAAGCTTTTATTTTTGGCAGTATATACAAGTTCTGATGTAGAAAAGTTGTGCTTTTTGAGATAGTCAAGCATTCTAGTTAAATTTTGTGCCTCTTCAAAGGTTTTTTGCTCGGAAATGGTAAGTACTATTATTCCAAATTCTGATTCAATTTTATAATTTGTATTTTCAGAACCTCCACCTAAAATTTCGTATGATCTAATTTCAGAAATTGAATAGGGTTCTAATATTTCAAGTAATTCAACCTTATTTAAAATTGAATATTGCGCCATATTATGTCCTAATGTTTTTTGTTAAATTCCAATTATTCCCCTAATTGTTAATAAAGAAGTCCAGATTTAAAACTTCTAACTTCCCTTTTTTAAGATGATATTTAATCTTTTGCATAATTAGTTATCATCAGCAAATTATATACTCTTAAAGATAGAAATAATAATACTAACCTATATAAAACAAAAAAGCATCCCAATTTTCTATACAGAAAAAAGGAAAGCTTTCCATCGGCTTAACTACTTAAACCTTTGACAAACATTATTGTTTACCAATCAACACATCTTCTTTAAATTGCTAAAAAAAGCCTTAAGTTGGTAAAGGTTTTAAGCAATCTTGCGGTCTGGACGGGACTCTAGAACCAGCAATGAACTATACACCTTTGTTAACCTTTCCTTATTTTGATTAATTAATTACTAAGCCTTATTTGGATTAGTAAATTAATAGCGTACTTTTTCTGACGAAAAATCTTATCACTAACAAAGAACTGAATTATTACCTCAGTCCTTTTAAAACAACTTATTTAATATATTAACAATTGATCAAGTTTAGGTTTAATTAACTTGAATCCGTTTAAGAAAGCTTCTGATAACCTATCAACTTCTTTTTGTGTAAGCGTGGTAGCAAACATACAAGCACAAGTATTAATCATTATAATGTTTTCTTTAAGGAATAAATAATCTATGAGTTTATTCATTAAATCTTTTGTTCCTTTATTTTGATAAGCTTCGCGATAAGTTGTTGGAGCATTAGACTGAAAGTGTAACCGGAACATAGATCCTTCTCCAGTAATAGATACCGGGACATCAGCAATTTTTATAGATTCCTCAATTTGTTGTCTTGCTTTCATAGTTAATGCATTTAATGAAGAAACAGCAGCTTCATCAAATAATTCCATAGCTACTCTTCCAGCTGTTGTAGAAATTGGATTTGCAGAGAATGTTCCAGAATGTGGGTGTCTTAAAATTTTTCCTCTTGGATCAAGAACTTCCATTATTTCCGACCTACCTGCGAGTGCTCCAATAGGGAATCCACCACCAATTATTTTTCCCAATGCAGTTAAATCAGGTTTAACAGTATAATTCTCTTGTGCGCCAGCATAATTAACGCGATAAGTTACGACTTCGTCAAAAACTAAGATTGCATTATTTTTACGAGTCCAATTATAAATAGCTTCAACAAACTCATTTGTAGCTGGAAAAAGACCTATTCGATGTGGAACAGGATCGATAAGGACACAAGCTATTTCATTTGCATGTTGGTCTAATATATTTATTGTTCTTTCAATGTCATTATAAGGAAAGATGATTACATCATCTATAGCTCCTTTAGGAGTACCTTCTACAACAGGATTAGTATTTGGATTGCTTATATCACCCCAATTATTTGGATTAGATGTTTGACTCATCTCAGCATAATCATAAGTACCATGGTAAGCACCTTCAGCTTTTGCTATTTTAGGTTTATTAGTATATACTCTAGAAGTCTTTATCATTGTCATTATAGCTTCAGTACCTGAGTTTACAAAGCGCATTCTTTCAAACGTACCAGAACGTTTTATGATTAGTTCGGCAAAATCAACTTCAGCTTCTGTTCCCATTGTAAATGCTGTTCCATTTTGTAATTGATTGGTAACTGCATCTACAATAGCAGGATGTGAGTGACCATGTATTAAAGAAGCCATATTATTAGCAAAATCAATGCGCTCAACACCTTCTACATCAGTAATATAACTTCCTTTTGCAGTAGACACATAATACGGGTGAGGATCACGAAATATAGTGTTTCGGCTAACACCACCTGTAAGTACATTACATGCTCGATCGTAAATGGTTTTGTTTGTTTTCATTTTAGAGTTTTGAGGAATTACAACTAGATAATATTAAACTTTTGCTTTTATGTATTGATTCAGTTTAGCTCCTGTTTTTACCATTAAATACTCGAAGCTAACATTAGGAGCCATTTCTCTTACAAATAAACCATCTTTTTTAACATCGATGATGGCTAAGTTAGTGTAGATGCACTCCACGACTTGTTTTCCGGTTAAAGGAAATGTGCATTCGTCTACAATTTTAGGGTCACCATATTTAGTAACGTGTTGAGTGATTACAAATATTCTTTTTACTCCAGCAACCAAATCCATCGCTCCACCTACTGCAGGAATAGCGTTTTTTGCCCCTGTTGACCAGTTAGCCAAATCACCATCCTTAGAAACTTGCATTGCACCTAGAACACAAATGTCTATATGCCCACCTCGAATCATGGTAAAGCTATCTGCATGATGAAAATATGCTGCTCCTGGAATTGCAGTAATATATTTTTTACCAGCATTTACAAGTTCGCGGTCACCTTTTCCTTCTTCAGGAACTGGACCCATTCCTAGTAATCCATTCTCGGTTTGGTAGATAAGCTCTCTTCCTTCAGGAACAAAATCGGCCACCAACTCTGGAATACCGATTCCAAGATTAACATATGAACCATCTGGGATGTCTAAGGCTACTTTCTGAGCCATTTCAGCACGGCTCCAACCAATTTTTATATCATTATTTACCATGGATAACTTAGTTCTTCTTCTACCAACTTCGATTCATCGGCAGGGTTTCTAATTTCAATTACCTTTTGAACGAATATTCCTGGTGTTACAACAGTTTCTGGATCAATCTGTCCTGCTCCAACTATCTTTTTTGCCTGCACGATGGCTATTTTTGAAGCTGTACACATAATCGGTCCAAAGTTTCTGGCAGTTGCATGATAAAGTAAATTACCGTATCGGTCTGCTTTTTCCGCTTTAACCAAAGCAAAGTCAGCTTTGATACCATATTCAAGAACATATTCTTGCCCGTTAAAAATTTGAGACTCTTTCCCCTCAGCAAGAGGAGTATTGACAGAAGCGGATGTATAAAAAGCGGGAATACCAGCTCCTCCAGCTCTTATTCTTTCAGCTAAGGTTCCTTGTGGCACTAACTCAAGTTCAATTTTTCCTGCATTGTATAATTCAGGAAAAACTTTTGAATTTGCCGTTCTTGGAAACGAACAAATAGTTTTTGCAACCTGTCTGTTTTCAATAAGTGCAGCCAGTCCAACGTGACCGCTACCTGTATTGTTGCTAACTATAGTTAGGCTTTTTGCACCGTGGTCTATCAATGAGTGAATTAGTTCGATAGGACTTCCGGCTTCACCAAACCCACCAATCATAATTGTAGCACCATCAAATATATCAGCTACGGCTTCGGATAAGGAATTTATTTGTTTATTAATCATTTTTTTTGAACCTGATTCAGTTTCATCAGGACGGTTTTACTTATTACATAGTTGTTTTATGAGTTTGTTTACTTAGGCTAATCGTTGATTTCATGGACTCGGTAAATAATCCTGCTTCATCATAAATTACCCTATCCTCGTATCCACTAAACCAAATAGCTTCTGGGTTCCTTCTCACAATAGCTACTTGTCCTTTGTTCGAGGCATCCGCAGCACCACGTAACAATTTAAAGATTACCACACCATTTTCAGTCCCTGGGACACCTTGCATTGGCCCATTGGTTACGGCAACCACTTCTGTTTTACCTAGATAATGCGTAATTGATAATCTGGCACTTGCTTCAACTCCTGATAATCCTTTTTGAGAATCATTTAATAAATTCCAAGCATCTTCTATTGTAAGATTAAATGCCTTGTGACCAATAATATCACGCCCGCAGAAAAAATAATGATTATTGACACGGTTACGCTTCAGTTCACGTTGCATGATTCTCATGGCATCAGGATCATTGTTAATGCCTTTAATGAATGGAGCCTGATTTTCAATAATAATATATTTTCGGTCTGCCAATTCTTTAACAGCTCGCTTAGTACTTTCTATCCATACTAACCCACCTTCAGGATCTTCTATGTAATTCTCTTTTATATCCTTTTGCAAAAACTCATCAGGATGATTAAAATGTATCATCATCCTTAATTGTACTTCAGGATATGTAGCATGCCAGTCATCCAGCATGTTAAAAAAAGTTTGGTCAAATCTATCTGGATAAAAAGCCAATTCTTTAGTTCCTACACGTATACTATCAATACCAGCATCTGCAAGAGCTGAAAACCATTCTGCCAGTTTTTTATTGGAAAGAACCATTGGATCACCTCCCGACATTAAAATTTCTCTTAATTTTTCACGATTCGTTTCAGGGTGTTTTCCACCATTTTCGACTACCATTCTATTGTGTTCCAAAATATAATTAACCAGTTCAGGTATTTTTGCCAAACCCTTTGAAGCAACTGTACCATCTTCTCTAAGAATTTCCTTTTTTGCAATTAACTCTTCCCTGTAACAAAATCGACAATGCGCCGAACACGTATTGACTACATATATCAGTCCCAATTCATATTTATGAATCAGACCTTCCAAAGGACTATAATCCATCTGTTTACCAGGATCTGGAGCACCTTCAAGATCATATGTTTCTTTAGGACTGGCTTTAACCAAGGTTTGTATCGCTTTACTTTTTTTAGCAATTTGATAATAATGATTGGTAATCTTTACAGGCATACGCGCTTCGACATCTTGTGCTGTATCTTTTAGATCGATTAATACCTGCAACTCTTCTTTTGAGTAGAATCCTTGCATTTCTTCTGGAACTTTGTTATCTATAAACCTCCTGAGACCCATTACAATCTCACGATTGTATTTTGCATTTTCAACTTTGTCTAAAAAAGTCTGTGCCTTTTTTGTTGGTTGATATTTTTCTAGAACTGGCATAGTAATAGTTTTATTTGTTTTTGAATATTAATTATTTGTAAATTCTCATTTTCTATAATACCACCAGCATGATTATTGAGTTTATATTTAACTTGTCATTAATTATTGTTTGGTGTAATTATCCATAGCATTTCTGCGTCTATTCCACTTATATTTTTAAACAGATGAGATTGTTTAGAATTAAAATAAAATCCATCCCCATCATTCAATTCATACTGATGTTTATCAACTATTGCTTTAAATTTTCCTTTTAGTACATAGCAAAACTCCTGACCTGGAAAGTTGCTCGTCATGATTCCTTTTGAATTAGAATCTTTATTAAACGCAATGATATAAGGTTCAATTTGTTTTGATGGATCATGGTAGGAGAGTAGATGCAAACTAGTTCCAGTTTTATTTTTCTTTACAAACCTTCTCTCCTCTGGTTTTAGCAAAGGATGACGATTGAGGTCTTCATATTCTCCAATTAGTTCACCAACGGTCGTATGTAATGCCTCGGCTATTTTTTTTAAAGTGACAATGGAAGGGAAAGCTTTTCCATTTTCAATTTGCGAGATTAAACTGGGTGTTACACCAATTTTTGCAGATAGCTCTTTGACTTGAAAACCAAAATCTTCTCTTTTTTTCTTTATCCTTGTTCCCATTAAATGCATACAACGATATTTTTTTATAAGTATTTAATAATTAATTTTAATTAAATAATATTTAACAAAATAAATTATATTTAATTTAATATCCAAGTTTTTTATATAATCTTATGAAATTTTCAGAAAGGTTGAATTATTATTTAAAAGAGTGTAGATCGATAGTATTAGAAGCTAATATTTAAATTTTGAATAATAATAACAAACAATTTGTTGAAATGTAGAAGCTTCTCATTAGTCTATTTAAGACTACATGCTACATTTCTGTAGCCAACACAACTTTGCTTATTTCCTCGTTTAAGGAAATCTTGCGGTCTGGACGGGACTAAACTTAATACAATCAAAAATTTGACTTTAATCTTTTAAGGAATTATAGACAGTACTTTGAGGTTTGTTCGTTTTTGTAATAACCACATCTTTTAAATCTATAGGGGTAATTTCACCTGTCTCTGGAATTGTAAACTCGTTCTGATCACACTCCACTCTTACAATTTTACCATAACTATCTTGTGTAGTTTGTATTTTTCTATGTCCTTATAAAGCATTTATATATGAGATTAATTCAAAGTTGAAAGATTTAGAGTATCTACTTTTTAAAGATTAAATTAAAAATGATAGTATTTCATTTTATTAGTAAATCCATAAAGATCAGGATTCTAAAACCAACTTAACTTTTGTAGGAGTAAAAGGAATATGTTTTAATCGTTTTCCAGTAAGTGTAGCAAATGCATTGGCTATTGCTCCTCCAATTATTGGTACTCCCGACTCACCAATTCCAGTTGGCCTTACTTTAGAAGGAATAATATGCACTTCCAAACTATCAGGTACTTCATCCATTCTTAAAATATTGTAATCATCAAAGTTAGATTGTTCTACTTGCCCATTTCTAAAAGTTATGCTTTCCTTTAAAATACTACTCATTCCCATCAATATAGCTCCTTCCATTTGAGCTATCGCATTATCTGGCTGTACTACAACACCAGCATCCAAAGTTGCCCAAATTTTATGTACAATTATTCTACCAGAATCCTTATCTACAGACAACTCACAAACACATGCTGCCAATGACCTACTTCTTTCGGCAAAAGCTATTCCTTTTGCTCTTCCATTAGCACTAGGAGATTGCCAATTTGCTCTTTCTGCAACGGTTCTTAAAACATTTTGCGCTCTTGGAGAGTCCTTCATTAATTTTAACCTAAATTCTAGTGGATCAATACTCAAGTCTGACGCAATTTCGTCAACAAAGGATTCTATTGCGAATTTATTAGCGCCATGTCCTACACCTCTCCAGTGTTTAGTCCTAACACCATGGTTGATATTACGAACTTCAACATGAAGATTGGGAATTGAATAAAATTGAGGTTTGGCGCCGCTCCCCAATAAATTATTTCCGGTTCCAACAATAATATGTTTCCAACCTATTATATTATTAGAATTATCAACACTTGCTTCCATTCGTTGTAGGGATTGTGGTCTAAACATCCCATATTGTAAATCATCTTCACGAGTCCAAACTAACTTAACGGGTTGTTTTTGTACATTGGACAGCTTTGTTGCTTCCACAACGTAATCAGAAGAAGACCTCCTTCCAAAACCACCGCCCAAATAAGTCCTATGAAATTCAACTTTTGAAGGATCGATGCCTAATTCTTGAGCTATAGCATTTCTATTATTTCCAGGGGCTTGTGTACCAACCCACGCTTCAGCACTTTGACCATCTGCAGCAACAGAAACTAATGCATTTAATGGCTCTTGTTGTGCGTGATATACAAAGTCATTTTTATAATCGCTTGAGTAAGTCCTTAATCCTGATTTTAACCCATTAGAAATGTTGCCTTTTTGAGAAAGAACATTGCCACTTGAAAGCCTTTGTTCCGCAATTTCAGGATACGTATTGTAAGCATCAAAGCTGTTAAAGTTTTCAGCCTTATTTCCTGTGCTCCATTCAATTCGTAATTTTGGTTTTATTTTAAGAGCCAATTCTAAAGTATCCGTTATCAATCCAATGCCATGATCTAATTCTACGATGTTAACTACTCCGGGAGAATTGATTATTTCAGATTTATTCAACAAAATTGGTTTAGCTCCATATACTGGTGATCTTGAGATTACGCCATATACCATATTGGTCACTTTTATATCCATGGCATATTGAGCACTTCCATTACATTTGGAAGGAATGTCGAATCTAGGTCCAATCTTTCCAATTAATCTAAAATCCTCTGGCTTTTTAAGTTTAGATTCGGCTATATCAGGGACATCATCCATTGGCTTAACAATTTTTGCAATCTCACCATATGACATCTGTCTATTAGAAGCCTTGTGAATTACTTTATTTGGCTCTGTTGTCAGCTCATCTATGGAGACTCCCAAACTTTTAGCAGCATTGGTTAATAATACAAATCGAGCCTGTGCGCCTGCTTGTCTCAATGTATTATAATAACTACTTACAGTTCTACTACCAACAGTTATCATACTTCGACCGCGACCTCCCCAACCGGCACCATAAATACTTGGATTTGCAGAAGATTGTTCTATATTTACTTTAGACCAATCTGCATCAAGTTCTTCGGCAATAATAACAGCTAAAGCTGTCATACTGCCTTGCCCCATTTCTGATGAAGGATTATAGATTGTTATAAAGTCGTCTTCATGAATTTGAACCCAAACAGTTACTTTTTGACCTTCAAAATCTGTACTAGAATTTATCTGATTTCCTTCCTCATCAAGAAAAAGATTAGGCGCAAGTTTCCAAGCAGAAACTAAAAAAACAACACCGCCACCAATGATTCCAACAAACTTCCTTCTTGAAATCCCTTTTGATTTTATTTGTCCTTCCATTTTACGATATTTTAGATGCGATTTCGACTGCATTAATAATTCTCATATAGGCTGCACATCTGCAAAGATTCCCGCTCAAATAAGATTTAATCTCTTCACGAGTAGGATTGGTATTATTCTTTAATAATGATACCGCTTGCATTATTTGTCCGGATTGACAATATCCGCATTGAGGGGCTTGAGCTTCAACCCACGCTTTCTGAACTGGATGATTGTTGTTTTCTGATAGACCTTCAATAGTGGTAATCTTGCCACTCGTGCAAGCTGCTACTGGTGTAATACACGCTCTAATTGGAGTTCCATTTAAATGAATGGTGCAGCTCCCACAAATCGCCTTGCCACATCCATACTTGGTCCCAGTAAGCCCTAAATGTTCTCTTAAAACCCATAACACTGGAGTGGTTGGATCTACATTTACAACTTGACTTTGTCCATTTACATTAATTGATAATTCTGTCATATCTTAATCCATTTTATTAAACACATAAAATATTCATTGTACTCTTAAGTATGCTTCAACGAATGGAATGCAAATTCTAAAATTAATAATTTAAGCTTTCAATTTAGATCCACATACAAATTATGAAGTAACATTCCTTAAAGATAACAAGAAAATTTCAAACATCACTAAAACAAAAAAAGCCCTTCCAATTAGGAAAAGCTTCTCATTAGTCTATTTCTAAACTACTTGTCACATTTAAGTGACCAACACAACGTCTTTACTCTCTCTGGTTTGAAAGAGATTCCCACCTTCGTGGGAATTTGTTGCGGTCTGGACGGGACTCGAACCCGCGACCCCCTGCGTGACAGGCAGGTATTCTAACCAACTGAACTACCAAACCGTTGCATTATTGCGGTTGCAAATATACATTCCATTTTTTATATCACAACTATTTTTTTTCATTTTTTGATAAAGAAAAACAGCCTTAAACAAATTTTTGTCGCTCTAACATATAAGTGGTCAAGATTTTATTAAAACTCTCATTTATATTAGCCTCTACATATTTAATTTTATATTGACCGCATTTCAATTTAATATTATTAAAATAAGTATTAACTGCTTTCTCATAGTTCTCTTTAATATTATCGGCATAGAGGTTTATAAACGCTCCTGTTTCAATATCTACAAACCGTTTTGGTTTATTATCAAAATTAAAATTTAACTCTTTTTCTTTATCATAAACATGAAATAAAATAACATCGTGCTTGTTGTATTTTAAATATCTTAACGCATCAAAAAGTTTAGTGTCTTCAATTCCTGCCTGAAACATATCTGTAAACACAAAAATCATAGAGCGTCTATGCATCTTTTCGGCAATTTGATGCAAATACTCATAGGTGTTGGTTGTGACATTCTGTGGTTTTGATATTGTTGTCTTACTCAATTGATCTAACAGCATTCTATGATGGCGTTCACTTCCTTTTTCGGGTGCATAATAATCGTATGTATTACTGTAAACACTTAAACCAACTGCATCACGCTGTTTTTTAAAAATATGCATTAAAGATGCTGCTGCCAAAGCAGAAAAACCTATTTTGTTTAACGAATTTATAGATAATATATTGACATGAGGATAATGCATAGAGCTGCTATTATCGATTATTAAATGGCATCTTAAATTGGTCTCTTCATCATAGCGTTTTGTAAAGAGCTTATCGGTTTTGGCAAATAATTTCCAATCTATATGTCTTGTACTTTCGCCTTGATTATAAATTTTGTGTTCAGCAAACTCTGCCGAAAACCCATGAAACGGACTTTTATGCATTCCTGCAATAAAGCCTTCTACTACTTGTTTTGCAAGTAGTTCCAGATTTTTAAATCCTCCTGTTTTATTGAGTTCTTGTTGTAAATTCATAAAGTGTCTAAACTAAAAAAGGTTTGACATCCTGCCAAACCTTTTCACATTTCTTTCACGTTATATATTATAAAAGTGAATCAATAGCTTCTGCATATACATTTTTAGGTGCTACTCCAACTTGACGACCTACTACTTCTCCATTTTGAAACACCAAAACTGTTGGTATATTTCTCACACCATACTTAGCAGCAAATTCTTGATTTGCATCTACATCAACTTTACCAACAATAGCTTTGCCTGCATATTCTTCGCTAATTTGTTCTATTACTGGCCCTACCATACGACATGGACCGCACCAAGCAGCCCAAAAATCTACCATTACTGGTTTATCACTTTTTAATACTGTTTCTTCAAACGTTGCATCTGTTATTTCTAATGCCATAATATTTAATTTAATTGTATTTTATTTCTTATTAATATACAAAATTAGTCAAAAAAAACACTAAAGCTTACAACTAGACAATTTGTTTTGTTTATAACGAGATTGACTGTTGTTATCATTGTTGTGAAACGGCATTTTTTTCTGAAATTTTACCCCTTACATATCAAAAACTCAACATGACAAAGTTTCATGAAATAGCAATGGCTTCATATTTGCTATATTTAATCCGAATTTTAATATTAAAAAATAAATACATGTACACATATTATATATTGTTAGGAGGAATAGCATTAATAAGCTGGTTAGTGAGCAACAAATTAAAGAAAAAGTTTAAACATTATTCTAAAATACAATTGCGTAATGGTTTGAGTGGAGCAGAAATTGCAGAAAAGATGTTATTAGACCATGGTATTAGAGATGTAAAAGTAGTCTCTACAGCAGGAAGACTAACAGACCATTATAATCCAAAAAACAAAACAGTTAATTTAAGCGAAGCCGTTTATAACCAGAGAAATGCTGCTGCTGCTGCCGTTGCCGCTCATGAATGTGGACATGCTGTACAACACGCACAAGCATACAGTTGGTTGCAAATGCGATCTACATTAGTTCCTGTGGTAAGTATTACTTCTGGTATGTCACAATGGATTATTATTGGTGGAATAGTTTTAATGGCCACAAATTTACTTGGAGGAATTGGGTTTTTCGTTGCTGCTGCTGGACTTGTATTTATGGGATTAGCAACTGTATTTAGTTTTATTACGCTTCCTGTAGAATATGACGCAAGTAATAGAGCTTTAGCTTGGTTAAAGAACAAGAATATGGTTTCTCAAGAAGAATATAAAGGATCTGAAGATGCTTTAAAATGGGCAGCAAGAACATATTTAGTAGCAGCTATTGGAGCTTTAGCATCGCTTGTGTATTGGGCTTTTCAAATATTAGGAAGGGACTAATTTTTATATTTTAATCTGCCTACCTATTTGCTGCTCTAAAGAAATAAATGTTTCGGTTCTCGAAACACCTTTAATAGATTGTATTTCTTTATTTAATAGATTCATTAAATGCTCATTATCTTTACACAGTACTTTTATTAAGATACTCCAATTTCCTGTAGTATAATGACATTCTAAAACTTCTGGAATTTTTTTAAGCTGTTTAACTGCCTGCGGATTGCTTACAGCTTTTTCTAAAAAAATCCCAATAAATGCCATAGTAGTATAGCCCAATACTTTTGGATTAATAATAAATTTTGAACCAGAAATCAATTCGGAATTTTCGAGTTTACGTAAACGTTGATGAATGGCTGCTCCCGAAATACCAACCTGACGTGCAATTTCAAGTATTGGAGTTCTAGCGTCTTTCATCAATGAGCGAAGTATCATTTTATCGATACCATCTATTAAAATGCTTTGATTTATAACTTTCATCCTTTATTGAAATTATAAATTAAAACACAAATATACAAAAATGGTTTTAAAGTGTAGTTTAATGATTCAATATTGAATCATTAAAGAGAAATACTTGCATTTTATTAAGCATTCATCAATAAAGTACTAGTTATTAAATACATTATAACCTAAATAAGGTACTTTTTTTTCTACAAAAGAAATATCATATTCTCCTAACTCTTTTAAAATAGGTTCATAAACTTCTTTTGTAATTGGAATTTGCACACCAGACGTTTTAATTTTTCCGTTCAAAATAGTAAGTGTAGCCATTGCAACTGGCAATCCAACAGTTTTTGCCATAGCCGTGTAAGTTTGATTTTCTCCAATAGTCACCATTGTAGCATCAATTTGATGTGTTTTACCATTTAGTTCATACCCAAACTTATGATACATTACAATCATATCCTTATCCTCATGCTTTAGTGTCCATGTATCCATTAATATTTTTCTCAAGATCTGAGCTGGAGTTGCTTTTTTAAGTGCTACTTTTTTTGTTGAACTGAAAATATCTAGTTCTTCAAGTTTAGCCCAAACAATGTCGTCCTGATCTATTTTTAAACAATGTCTCAATTTTAGTTCAACTGTATCTGTTGGATTATAAGGTAAAAAAGCATTTACAAAATCTCGATAACTCATATTTTCGCTATCATCTATTGTATAACTGTCGTCAGTCATTCCTAGTTGTACAAACATGTTCCATGCGCGGCTAAATCCAACGCGACGCATAGTGCCACGATATAAAGTTTTTGTTTTATCAAGACCATAAGCCCACTGGTATTTTAAAGAATCTCGATTAGCATAAGCTTCAAAACGACCATAACCTTCAATTTCAAAAAATTCGGTTCGTCTAAATAATCGATTATAAGGGATATACTTGTATTTTCCTTCGTGCAAGAATTTTGCTGCTCCACCTTGTCCAGCAACAACAACATTTCTAGGATTCCAAGTAAACTTGTAATTCCAAAGATTATTATCGCTTTCTGGTGCAACCAAACCTCCTGTAAACGATTCAAACAAAATAATTTTTCCGCCTTTATCACGAATCCTATCAATAACTTGCATCGCACTCATGTGGTCTATTCCAGGATCGACTCCAATTTCGTTCATAAAAATGAGTCCATTTGCTTTTACATCGTTGTCTAAAGCTTTCATTTCAGGGCTTACATACGATGCCGTAACCATACTCTTTTTATAAGTAATACAATCTTTAGCAACTTCAATATGAAAACGAGCAGGAAGCATAGATACTACAATATCTGCTTCTTTTATCGCATTAGATCTTGATTGTTGGTCAAAAACATCAAGTACGATTGCTTGTGCATTTTTATGATTTCCTATTAGTTGTTTTGCGTTTTCTATATTAATGTCACCAATGGTAAGGTGTAATTTTTCAAATTCTGCTTTGTCTAAAAAATATTTTATGAGATAGGATGAAGATTTCCCAGAACCAATAACCAAAATCTTTCGCATATTGAGATTTGTTAAGTAATTTTGTTATCACGAATGTACTAAAATGATACTGTTATAAAAACTGAAAATATAAATTTATATGAACAAATCTATATTGATTACTGCTGCTCTTTTTGGTTTATTAAGTATTGTTTTTGGAGCTTTTGGAGCACATGGTTTAAAGGCATTAATACCTTATGAAGCACTACAAACTTTTGAAACTGGCGTACGCTATCAAATGTACCATGCCTTAATGCTTTTATTCGTTGGCAGTACAACATTAATTAAACAAAAAACAAAAAAGATATTGCTCTATTTAACCATTTTTGGCGTGTTACTTTTTTCAGGTTCTATCTATTGTTTAGCTACAAATAACCTTACAAGTTTCGATTTTAAAACCATAGGTTTTATAACACCAGTTGGAGGGTTATTACTCATAACTTCTTGGGGATTTTTGTTGATAAATTTTATTAAAATGAAAATCAAATAATCGCATTTTTAAATGTTACCTATTAAAATAATGTTTAATTTTGTACTATAATTCAACTTGAATAATTATGTTAGATTATACCCAAACTACGAAATCGATTTCGTTAGAAAAGTATGGTATTAAAAATGCTAAAGTAAATTATCAATTATCTCCACAACAACTTCATGACATAACGATAGCAAAAGGGCAAGGTGCTGAAGCTTCTTCTGGTGCATTAGCTGTAAATACAGGCGAATTTACTGGACGCTCACCAATGGATCGTTTTATTGTAAAAGATAACATTACTAAAGACAAGGTTTGGTGGAGCAAAATTAATATTCCGTTTGAAAGTGATGCGTTTCAAAAGTTGTATATAAAAGTAGTTGATTATTTATCTGATAAGGAACTTTTTGTTCGTGATTGCTATGTTTGTGCCGATCATAATTACAAAACAAATATTCGTGTAATAAACGAGTATCCTTGGAGCAACTTATTTGCATATAATATGTTTTTACGTCCTACTGAAAAAGAGCTAGAAGGCTTTAGTCCAGAATGGACTGTGGTTAATGCTCCAGGTTTTATGGCGAATCCTGAACTAGACGGAACTCGACAACACAACTTTGCTATTTTAGATTTTACAAGAAAAATTGCCTTAATTGGAGGTACTGGTTATACAGGAGAAATTAAAAAGGGTGTATTTTCTGCTTTAAATTTTATGTTACCTGTGTTTAACAATACTTTACCTATGCACTGTAGTGCCAATGTTGGCGAAGATGAAGATACAGCCATATTTTTTGGTTTATCTGGAACTGGTAAAACAACGCTTTCGGCAGATCCAGAGCGCAAATTAATTGGTGATGACGAACATGGTTGGACAAACGAAAACTCAGTATTTAACTTTGAAGGAGGTTGTTATGCCAAAGTAATTGATCTTTCTGAAGAAAAGGAACCAGACATTTATAAAGCCATTAAAAGAGGTGCAATCCTTGAAAATGTCATTATGGACGAAAATGGTGTGGTTGATTTTGAAGATATATCCATAACACAAAACACTAGAGTTAGTTACCCTATTTATCATATCGATAATATACAAGAACCGTCAATAGGCAAAAACCCTAAAAACATCTTTTTTTTAACAGCAGATGCTTTTGGTGTATTACCTCCAATTTCTAAATTAACAGCTAATCAGGCTGCTTATCATTTTATTTCTGGATATACAGCTAAAGTTGCAGGTACTGAAGCTGGTGTTATAGAGCCTCAACCTTCATTCTCTGCATGTTTTGGAGCTCCTTTTATGCCTCTGCATCCAACAAAATACGCAGAAATGTTAAGTAAAAAAATGAAGGAATCTGGAGTAAGTGTATGGTTAATAAACACAGGCTGGACTGGAGGATCTTATGGTGTTGGCACTAGAATGAAGCTTAAGTACACTCGTGCAATGATAAATGCAGTATTAAGAGGAGATTTAGGATTATATTCTTATGAAAATTACCATATGCATTCTGTGTTTGGAGTAGCACAACCTAGATCTTGTCCTGGTGTACCAACATCTGTTTTAAGCCCAAGAACTACTTGGAATGATGACGAAGCATATTATAAAACAGCCTTTAAATTATCTAATGCGTTTCGAGAAAATTTTAAAAAATTTGAATCTTACGCTAGTGAGGAAATTAAACGAGGTGGACCTCAACGATATGGTTTCTAAATAAAAAAGTGCGATTTAATAATTAAATCGCACTTTTTTATACACTTACTACTAATCTATTTTTTTCTTGTATTTGCTTTTTCAATGTACTTTTCTAAAGCCATTGTCATAGATGGTGTTTCAGGAGTTGGTGCAGCAATATCTACTCTTAAACTTCTGCTTTCAACAGCTTTTATTGTAGTATCACCAAAAACAGCTATACGAGTTTCGTTTTGCTTAAAATCTGGAAAATTATGAAATAATGAATCGATACCTGAAGGACTAAAAAACACCAAAATATCGTAGTAAACATTTGCCAAATCGGACAAATCGCTAATTACGGTTTTATAAAATGTTGCTCGCTTCCAATTAACACCAAGGCCATCTAAAATATTAGGGACTTCTGGTTTAAGTTTATCTGTACTTGGCAGTAAAAAAGCTTCGTCTTTATATTTTTTTATTAATGGTGTAATTTCGCTAAACGTACGTTTACCAACATAAATTTTACGTTTTCGGTACACCACATATTTTTGCAAGTAAAATGCTACAGCTTCAGATTGGCAGAAATACTTCATAGTATCTGGAACTTTAAAACGCATTTCTTCTGCGACTCTAAAAAAGTGATCTACAGCATTTCTACTCGTAAGTATTATTGCTGTATAATTATTTAAATCTACTTTTTGTAGTCTAATTTCTTTAGAAGCCATACCCTCAACATGTATAAAAGGTCTAAAATCAATTTTTACTTTTTGTTTTTGTTGAAGATCAAAATAAGGAGAATTTTCTACTTTAGGTTCAGGTTGAGAAACCAAAATTGTTTTCACTTTCATATGCTATCTTTCTGTTTTTTAAATCAGTCATATGTAACATCCAAAACAGTAATTCCCATAAAGAGAATAATCATTCTGTGAAGATGTTTCATAACTCGGTTTGTTATTTCCTCTGGTTAACATTAGTTCAAAATCTTATATAAAATTATATAAGGTGCGATTTCGAGAGCGCAAAGATACAAAATAAAATAAAATAAGTTATTAAAAACTAACTTTTGATGCGTTTTAAAAGAAGATACAAACCCAACTAAATTTATAATTAGGAATAAACCTATTATAAGATAAATTATAGTTTTAGTAGGTTGTACTGCGAAAATTAAAAGAATATTAATAGGTAAAAGAACTAATCCAATATAATTTTTATAATTTGTTTTTTGAAAAATATACGAGTCGATTAAAGAATCTATTTCAAAAAGACTACCAATTAAGCGTTCTAATAATACTTTAATTAAAATTATTGCGCCAATCCCTATAAGAAGTTTAAAAAAAAAGATTAATTCGAAAGCAAGAGAATCAAAAAACGTATTATATAAAATAAAAAAGAAAAGAGCTAAAGATATAATTAAGTTTAAAAATAATAATCCATCAAACTGGTCAATAAATTTTTGATCTCTAGAGTAGATTTTCAAATATTTAGAGTTTCCTATAACCCATAAAAAATCATTAAATCTATTAGAAAAAGCAGCCTTTGCAAAAGCCAAAATACTAATACATAAAACAATTAAAATTGTAATCCACTCGTTAGATATTATTTCGCGTAACATGTTCGCTAAATTATGAAGAATATTTCTATAAAATTAATCCTGTAAATAACTTATATCAACTTAAGTTAGTAATGACGTGAAACTATATTGAATTATTTTTTGCAAGATTGAAGAAAAAATATTTTAGCATAGCTTTTGCTACAGTAAAATATTTTGTGAAGATATTGTGAAAAATAAACGATATAACACAACATTATAAAGTTAATTTGGTGTTATTTTTGCTAAAATTATTTTTTTAATGCAAGACGCCATTGTCATTATACCAACCTTCAACGAAATTGAAAACATTGAAGATATTATTAGAGCTGTATTTAATTTAGAAAAAGCTTTTGATATTCTTGTGGTTGACGATAATTCTCCAGACTTAACTTCGCTTAAAGTAAAAGAACTTCAAGAGGAATTTAAAGACAGGTTATTTCTTGAAACGCGACATGAAAAATCCGGACTTGGCACAGCCTATATTCATGGATTTTATTGGTGTTTAGATCGCAATTATGATTATATTTTTGAGATGGATGCCGATTTTTCACATAACCCTAAAGATCTTATAGATTTATATAATGTTTGCCACATTGATGGTGCAGACGTATCAATAGGTTCCAGATATATAAAAGGTGTTAATGTGGTTAATTGGCCAATGGGAAGAGTAATATTATCCTATCTGGCTTCAGTTTATGTTCGTGTTATCACAGGAATGAAAATTAAAGATACAACTGCTGGATTTGTTTGTTATAAACGAGAAGTTTTAGAAAACTTAAATCTTAAAAAAATTAAGTTTATAGGTTATGCTTTCCAGATTGAAATGAAATTTAAAGCGCATTTAAAACACTATAAAATTATTGAAGTGCCAGTAGTTTTTACTGATAGAACAAAAGGAGAATCAAAATTAAGTTCTAACATAATTTCTGAAGCCATATTTGGAGTAATAACAATGAAGTTTAAAAGTTTATTTGGAAGAGCTTAAAATGAAAAACAAAACTGTACTTATTAAAAACGCTAAAATAGTTAATGAAGGCACTATTTTTAATGGCGATATTCTTATTGAAAATGAGTATATAAAAGAAATAGCACATTCTATAAGTGCTAAATCTGCAGATGTGCATGTGTTTGATGCCGAAAACAACTATGTGCTTCCAGGAGTTATAGATGATCAGGTTCATTTTAGAGAACCAGGACTTACGCATAAAGCTAATATAGAAACCGAATCTAAAGCTGCAATTGCTGGAGGTATTACCTCGTTTATTGAGATGCCTAATACCATTCCTCAAGCTACTAGTATAGAAAAGTTAGAAGAAAAATTTGAAATTGCCTCAAAAACATCACATGCTAACTATTCTTTTATGTTTGGTGGCACTAACGATAATCTTGAAGAAATTTTAAAGGTAGATGCCGCAAAAGTTGCTGGATTAAAATTGTTTTTAGGCTCATCTACTGGAGATATGTTGGTTGACAATCCTGAAGTTTTAGAAAATATATTTTCAAGTACAGATTTATTGATTGCTGTGCATTGTGAAGATGAAGCAACTATAAAACGAAATCTGGAACAACACCTTAAGCAATTTGGCGAGGATATTCCTGTAGAATATCATCCAATTATTAGAAGTGAGGAAGCTTGTTATTTATCATCTTCTAAAGCCATAGAACTCGCAAAAAAAACAGGAGCAAGATTACATGTGTTTCATCTTTCAACAGGAAAAGAAACAGCGTTGTTTACTAACAAAATTCCTTTAAAGGATAAAAAAATAACTGCCGAAGTTTGCATTCATCATCTATGGTTTTCAGACGAAGATTATAACAAAAAAGGAGCATTAATTAAATGGAATCCAGCAGTAAAAACTAAAAAAGACAGAGAGCAGCTCTGGAATGCCTTACTAGATAATCGAATAGATGTTATTGCAACAGATCATGCGCCTCATACTTTAGAAGAAAAAGAAAACATTTATACCAAAGCACCTTCTGGAGGTCCTTTAGTACAACATGGTTTGGTTGCTATGTTAGAAGCTTACCATAACGGCAAGATTTCTTTAGAGAAAATTGTTGAGAAAATGTGCCATAATCCTTCTATATTATTTCAAATAGAAAAACGCGGTTTCATTAAAAAAGGTTATTTCGCAGATTTAGTAATTGTAAACACTAATAACCCGTGGACCGTAAAAAAGGAAAATATACTTTATAAATGTGGTTGGTCTCCTTTTGAAGACAACACCTTTAAATCTAGAATAACTCATACCTTTGTAAATGGAAGTTTAGCATATAAGAATTTTAAATTTTATAACGTTAAAACTGCAAAGCGATTAACTTTTAACCGATGATTAAAACACTTAAATATATTTTATTGGTAGTATTATCTATTTCATGTAAGAATAATAATATTGAAAAACCTAAAAAACCAGATAATCTTATTTCAAAAGATAAAATGGTTGAAGTTATATACGATATCTCTCTTATTAATTCAGCAAAAGGAGTAAATAAAAAACTAATAGAAAATGAAGGAATTTCTCCAGAAGATTATATTTATAAAAGGCATGATATAGATAGTTTGCAATTTGCTTTAAGTAATGAATATTATGCTTATAATTTAAAAATTTATGAGGATATTTATAATACTGTTAAGGAGAAACTCGAAAAAGACAAGAAACATTTTCAGGCAATTACTGAAGCTGAACAAAAAATAAAAGACTCGATAAACAAAAAAACTCGGGGAGAATTTGATTCCTTAAGAAAGATAGATAAATTAATTCCCAAAAAAAACAGAAAGAGAGATTCTATTTTTCCAAGTCCAATAAAAAAAATCGACACGTCTCTGATAAAGATTCGTCAATAGGTTTAAATTTAAAATCTAAATCAGCAATAATTTTTTTGTTACTGTAGTAATATTTTTCAGAAATAGTTCCTGCCATTTGTTTAGTAAGTTTACGTCGTTTTCCTCTAATAAAATGATTTAACCAATCTAAACGCCAAACAATTTGCAAAAGCTTTTTTGAAGCCTCTTTTTTTGGAGGTTTAACTTTGAATTCTTGTGCTACTTTTGTTGCAAACTCTTTAAAAGATAAATTATCGGAAACTAAAATATAACGTTCATTCTTAATAGCGCTATCCATAAGCTGCATCATAGCAATTACAACATCATCTATATCTACATATCCTGTAACACCAGTAGTGTAATGAGACAAGCCTTTGTATATTTTTTTAAACAAACTCCCACTACTCGTTCTCCAAAAACCTGGTCCAAAAATAAATCCAGGATTTACAACAACCGTTTCTAATCCTTCTTGAGTGCCACGCCATACTTCTATTTCGGCACCATATTTTGTAATTGCATAAACATTATGGTCGTCTTCTGGAATCCAATTAGTATTTTCTGTAATTACAATATCACTCGATTCTCCATGTCCAATAGCTGCAACAGAGCTTACATAACATAATTTCTTAATGTTGTTGGCAAGACACAAATTAACGATATTGGCTGTGCCTTCAATATTTACACGTCGTAATGTAATATAATCATTAGGGTCAAAAGAAACCAAAGCAGCACAATGATAAACTTTACTTATATCTTTAAAAGCTATAGTTAAAGCAGGAATATCATTAAGATGCGCTTCAACCCATTCAATTTGCGAAAAAAGGTCATCAACTTGTTTTGTATAATAAGAAAAGACATGTTTAGCAGCATCAATCTTTTTTTTCGATCTAAAAGTCGCTCTTACTTTATAGCCTTTTTTAACGAGTTTAAATAACAAATGACTACCAACTAATCCTGTTCCTCCAGTAACTAAAATCATAAAGACTAAATTAATGTTTTTATTCTGAACTCGTTTCAGAATCTTTTAAACTTAAAGGTTCGAATTTTTATAATTGTCTTTTGTCTTTTGTCTTATAAACATATCTTTGTTCAAACAATAATTAAAAATGTCTAAAAATTTTATTAATGAGTTAGGTTGGCGAGGAATGATTCATGATGTTACACCAGAAACTGAAGCTCATTTAAAGGAAAGCATGCGAAGTGCTTATATTGGTTTCGATCCTACGGCAGATTCTTTACATATAGGAAATTTAGTCCCCATTATGCTTTTAGCGCATTACCAACGTTGTGGCCATAAACCTATTGCATTAGTAGGTGGCGCAACTGGTATGATTGGAGATCCTTCCGGAAAGTCCAGTGAGAGGAATTTTTTAGACGAAACTGCGCTTCGTCATAATCAAAACGCCATAAAAAACCAACTCGCTCATTTTTTAGACTTTGACAGTATCCCGATAGCTATCGGGACTGATAATGCAGCCATTTTAGTAAATAATTACGACTGGATGAAAGACATTTCGTTTCTTGATTTTATTCGTGATGTAGGCAAACATATTACAGTAAATTATATGATGTCTAAAGATTCTGTAAAAAATAGAATTACATCTGAAGCTTCAGAAGGCATGAGTTTTACAGAGTTTACCTATCAACTCGTACAAGGCTATGATTTTTTACATTTATATCGTGAACATAATTGTACGATTCAAATGGGTGGAAGCGATCAATGGGGAAACATTACAACTGGAACAGAATTGATTCGTCGTATTGGTAACGGAAAGGGATTTGCAATTACATGCCCTTTAATTACTAAAAGTGATGGCTCTAAATTTGGCAAATCTGAAGGTGGTAATGTATGGTTGGATGCTAATAGAACATCTCCTTATAAATTTTATCAGTATTGGTTAAATTCCAGCGATGAAGATGCTAAAAAATATATTAAAATTTTTACTTTTTTAACCCAAGACGAAATTATTGCCTTAATAAAAGAACATCAAGAAACACCTCATCTTCGATTGTTACAAAAGCGTTTAGCTAAAGAAATAACAACAATGGTGCATTCTAAAAATCTTTTTGAAAACGCAGAAAAAGCCTCTAATATATTATTTAGCAAAACATTTAAAGACGATATTAAAACATTAGACGAAACTACTTTTTTAGATGTGTTTGAAGGTGTACCTCAAGCCAAAATATCTAAGGCTGACTTTAATAATGGTCTGGATATGATTGCAGCGTTATCGGCTAAAACAAACTTTTTAGCATCTAATGGAGAAGCCAGACGTGCTCTAAAAGAAAATTCTGTTTCTGTAAATAAAGAAAAAGTAAACGAAACTTATATAATTTCTGCAGAAGATTTAATTAATAACACATACGTTATTTTAAATAAAGGCAAACGGAATACTTATATAATTAAAGTAATTGGTATAATATAAAATTGATGAAGTCTGCCTATTATAAGTATAATAAGCAGACTTCTAAAAAACTAACCAACCTAATTTTTCTTTTTCATTAGCAATATTCCATGCTTTTTTAGGCTTACCTTTTTTTGGTCGGCTTTTTAATTAAAACCTTTCAGTCTTTTTTTTAGAAGTGTTATTAAATTACCATCAAGTTACAACCACGAATATCGGAATTGTCAAAACGTCCAATAACCTCAAAAGAATCATCATTATAAACACGTCCCAAATCTTGTGTAGCGATAAAGGCACAAGAATTTAAATTGGCTAAATCTATTATGTTAATGCCACCAGTTTTTCCTTTCTTTTGTATTGTAAGTGCATCTTCAGTATCTCGTGTTAGCACTTTCATCCAAGGTGGTGATTTAAAAATGCTATTGCCTTTTGAGTAGGCTTGAGATAATAACTCGGTCATACCATATTCGCTATGTATAACATCTACACCAAACCCTTTTTTAAGTTTTTGGTGCAATTCTTTTCTAATCAATTCTTCACGCCGTCCTTTCATGCCACCAGTTTCCATAATGATGGTGTTTTTTAAATGGAATTGATATTGCTCTACAAAATCTAACAATGCAAATGACACACCAAGGAGTATAACTTTTTTCTTTTTCGTTTCAAGATCGAGAAGCACTTCTTTTAATTCATCAAAATTATTCAAATAGAAACCGCTTTCTGGCTGATTGGATTGCGAAATCATATCATTAACCATATAAGTTAATGATGAGTTATCACGCTCTAAATAAGATGGCAATAAAGCCAAAACCACATAGTCCTTAATATTTTTATAAAACTGTTGAAAGCCTTTTCTGAAACTTTGTTTATATATCTCTAAATCTATAATATGGTGTTTACTCGTAACACTTCCTGTTGTACCGCTACTCATAAAAGTTTGCTGTATGTCATTTTTAGAACTTAAAACCTGATGTGTTTTAAAAAACTGAATAGGCAAAAACGGAATATCCTCAACTCTTTTTACATCGCTAGGATGTTTATACAATAAATCGCAAAACGAACGATATGTTTTATTATGGTCAAACTGATACTTAAAAATATGTAAAGCCAAATCGCAAAATTCTTGCTCGGTTTTAATATTAAATATGACTTTAGTATCTATCATAACACAACAAAAGTATATAAAATAAAAGAGCGTTACCAATGGTAACGCTCTTAAAATTTATTAAAGTTTAAAATTAGTTTATTACTAACTTTTTAGTAACAAACGCATTGTCTTGTGAGACTCTCATAATATAAACTCCTCTGTTTAAACTAGACACGTTTAAACGATTATTACTTACTGTTTCATTTATTACTTGTTTTCCAAGTATATCAAAAACATTAACCTTCATAACAGTTTGACTTCTACTAGAAATGTTTATATATCCTAACGAGGTTGGGTTAGGGTATAATTTAAAGGTATCTAGCTCAAAAGATTTAGAATCTAATGTAATATCAGCCAAGCTTCTTGAAGTTACTTGTACCTGTGTAAAAAATTCTGAAACAATAACAACTAAATTTTGGTTTCCAGAAGGTATCGGTTGCCCAATATAATTGGCATTACTAAAAGCACTTCTAAAAACCGTTGTACCAGTGGCATCGGTAATATTATAATTACCAGTCGTGCCTATTGCAGAAACGAATGTGCCTCCTGCATCGGCAAAAGTAGCATTGTTAATATTTACTAATTCAGATTCATAAACTTCCCAATTTGCTAATAAAGTAGCAATAGTAACTGTTGGAATACCTACACTATTTCCTGTAGTATCTGGTGTACCCCAATCTGCAAATGTCGGTATAAACTGAAGCACCCCACTTACAGTTTCTAAATGTCCTCGTATATTAGTTACGGCATCACCTGTATTATATGTTGTTACTTCATAACCTGGGTCAAAAACCATAATACCACCTGTACCATCTTGAAAATACATGGTTTGTTCTGTAGCAGCTATTGTATTGGTGTTTATAACTTGCCCAGTAACACGGTAATAAAGATCAGGATCAACTGTTTGAGTCCTAAGCGTAGCTAAATCTGCAACATCAGTATAAGTAGCAATAGTAATTGTAAACGAATAAACTACAGGTGTACTTAATGGTGCACCAGAATTATCTACCAATTCAGAGCTAAAAAAATAGGTTTCTCCAACAGCTAAGCCAGTAACTAGATATTCAAAACCATCATTAGATGTAAAAATATTACCACCATCAACAAAAACAGAACCTACAGTATTTACTCCAGACCATTTAATAAAGCCATCTCCACCTGTACCTGTACCCCCTCCAGCATCGCTAGACATGGTGAAATTAGTTGTTGTAAAATCTATAGTTGTATTTCCTGGTGTAGCCGTTTCAGGATCATCTATAAAAGTACTACCATTTGCTGGACCATCAGAAATTGTAAGGGTAGCTTGTCCAAAAGAAATCGTAGTAATTAAAAAAGTTAAAAATAAAAAGTAAATTTTTTTAATAGTGTTTTTTTAAATTAATATAATTTGTCCCAATCTAAAAAAAAAATATCTAATAAAAAAAAAGCAACCTTAAAAGGCTGCTTTTTTAAGATAAAATAATATTTAGGTTAGTTTATTACCAACTTTTTAGTAACAAACGCATTGTCTTGCGAGACTCTCATAATATAAACGCCTCTATTTAAACTAGACACGTTTAAACGATTATTACTTACAGTTTCGTTAATAACTTGCTTTCCTAAAATATCAAACACATTAACTTTTAATGCGGTTTGACTTCTACTAGAAATGTTGATATAACCTAACGATGTTGGGTTAGGCGAAAAACTAAAGCCGTCTATTTTATTTTCTTTAGTTGATAATAAAAAAGTAGTTCCTATAACCAAATTATCAACAGTGACTGTCTCATTATTATCCGAATCAGATTGACGTAACGCAAATGATTCAATAACTGTGGCTCCATCAGCAGTACCTGAAATAGAAGTATCACCTGAAGATGTAGGGTCTATCCATAGCTGGGCTAGACCACTATCTTGATCATATCTCACAACAGCTCGATACGTTACACCAAATGTTAAATCTGTAGCCCAAATTGCTTGTGCGGTAGAAGTAGATGACGAAATACCAACTGTAAAATCCCCACCCAATAATCCAGGAACGACATCAAGACGACCTCTGAAACCAAATCCAGAGTCTTTAAAATGAGCAAAATATTCATTATCTGTTCCTGGAATTGCACTTCCTGAAGTCACTGTGAAATCTATTCCAAAATATATGTTTCCAGAAACTGTTGTAAATGTTAGATTAGCGTCTTCACTAGGAGCGCCATGTTGAACCACTACCTGACCTGATGAAACCAATAAGTCTCCTACTGTACCACTATGCCAAGCCCATGTTCCATTTCCAACAAGACTCCCATCTGCATAAGTAAAATCGTCTGATATAATTACTTGTCCAAAAGAAAAAGCATATATTGAAAAAGTAAAAAGTAAAAAGTATAGTTTTTTCATATTATTAAGAATTAATAAATTATTAGCCTACTAATATAGTGAGAAATTTATATTTAATCCAAAAAAATACAACGTAGATTACTTTTTTTATAATAATTTAACATATAACAATAACAATATGTCCTTTAATATTAAATTATTGTATCGATGAAATAAATTTAATGTTAAAGAGTAAGTTACTTTAATGTTATTAATAGTAAATTTTATTTCATCTCTTTTAATTAGTTTTATCTTTACTTAAAATTAATTTTAGGCCCAACTTTATTAATGGAAAAAAAAGGCATAAAAATACTGTTAGTTGACGACGAGCCAGATATTTTAGAAATCGTTAGTTATAATTTAATTGCTGAAGGTTACTTGGTTATTACTGCCGAAAATGGAGCCGAAGGTATTGAAAAAGCAAAAAAAGAAAAACCACAATTAATTATCCTAGATGTCATGATGCCAGAAATGGATGGCATAGAAGCTTGCGAACACATTAGACAAATACCAGAACTTAAAGATGTAATTATTACTTTTTTAACTGCACGAGGAGAAGATTACTCTCAACTAGCTGGCTATGAGGCTGGAGCCGACGACTACATTACTAAACCTATAAAACCAAAAGTATTGGTAAGCAAAGTAAATGCATTATTAAGAAGATATAAAGAAGAGTTAACACAAAGCAATATTGTTAAAATTGGCAGTTTAACTATTGACAGAGACGAATATAAAATTTTGTTGCACCAAAAAGAAATGCTGCTACCAAAAAAAGAATTTGAATTATTATCTTTATTGGCATCAAAACCAGGTAAAGTTTTTAAAAGAGACGAAATACTAGATAAAGTTTGGGGAAACGAAGTTGTAGTTGGAGATCGAACCATAGATGTCCATATTAGAAAATTAAGAGAGAAAATAGGAGACAACTCTTTTAAAACGGTTAAAGGCGTAGGTTATAAATTTGTGAGTAATGGCGATAAAATTTAAACGAACATATAAATTTGCACTAATATCCTCGATGTTTATTACTGCATTTTTAACACTCTTTACGAGTGTTTTTTTATATGCTTTTTACGAACTAAATAGTGTGCACCTTATTATTTTTGCATTAAGCTGTTTTGTGTTTTCTTTTTTTATAATACAATATCGTGTTGAATATTTTATTTACAAACGTATAAAAAAAATATATGCCGATTTAACTTTGCTCGAATCAAGCTCATTTACAAGAGGGCAAATTAATACAGATATGGTAACTCTAAGACAAGAAATTGAAAAGTATGCTAAAGATAAAAAGCTAGAAATTGAAGCGTTTAAAATTAGAGAAGAGTATCGTAAAGAATTTATTGGCAATGTGTCTCACGAACTAAAAACACCTTTGTTTACAGTACAAGGTTATATCTCTACATTATTAGATGGTGCTGTTAATAAAGAAGAACTAAGAGATAAATATTTAGAAAGAGCCGATAAAGGTATAGAACGGCTTATTTATATCATAAAAGATTTAGATATGATTACCAAGCTGGAAGCTGGAGATTTAAGCTTAGATTTAGAACCTTTTGATATTGTAAAACTCATCCAAAATGTATTTGAGCTTTTAGAAATGAAAGCTGCAAAGAAAAAAATAACGCTCACTTTAGATAAAAATTACAATGACCCTATACTCGTAAATGGAGATAAAGAACGATTACAACAAGTGTTAAGTAACTTAATCGTAAACTCCATAAAATATGGGAACACAAAAGGCACTACCGAAGTTAATATAGAAAATCTTATTAAGAATAAAGTCATTGTTCGTGTAACCGATAATGGCGAAGGCATAGATCAAGAACATATTACACGTTTATTCGAGCGTTTTTACCGCGTAGATAAAAGTGGTTCTCGTAAAGAAGGAGGCTCTGGATTAGGCTTGTCTATTGTGAAGCATATTATTGAAGCTCATAATGAACAAATTTATATTGAAAGTGAACTAGGAGTAGGAAGTGAATTTTCATTCACGCTCGAAAAGGCTAAATAAACCTTTAAAATCTATATCAAAATCAACCGATTGTAATCCTTTATAATTGTTAACTTTATGAAGCATTTCGGTTTTAAAATCGGTTTGATCACAACTAGGAACTAACTGTAGCTTTTGTAAGTGTTTGGCAAGATACTCCTGTTCAAATTGTCCAGGAGTAGGAATAAAAAACGCTTTTTTATTAAGTTTAGCCAAATCCATAATAGTTGTATAACCCGAACGCGACAAAACAACTGCACTTTCGTTTATCGCTTTTTCCAGCTCATGAGTTAGCATATAATTATATAGAGTAAATTGGTCTTTTTTAATTATAGTTTGATTGGCTTCTATTTTTCCTTTTACAAATAATGTTTTTCCGATAAAGTCTTTTAAATCTTCAAAGAGCATTTCTTCAAAAATAGTACGTTGTGGTTCTGGACCAGAAAGCAATACTAATAAATCATGTGCAATCTTACTATCTGTTTTTTTAAACCGACTTAAAGGACCAATGTATTTGAGACTTAAAGCATGATTTTTTAAGTGACCTAATTTTCCGCTTAAATTAGGTTCGTCTTCAATATCTGGAATCCAGCATTCATCAAATTTTTTGATGATTTTTTGATGCATTTTTGAACTGAACCAAGTTGTGCTTCCGCTTAACACATTAAGCTGATGTGTCATATAAACCGAAGGTACTTTATTGCTATAAACACCTAATCTGTTATCTGAAATGATGCCGTTAATCTCATAAGTTTTCAGAATCGTTTTGATTGCCTTTTTTTCTGATTCAATAGCTCTAAATATTTTTGGAGCGTCTTTTATTAATTTCACTTTAATATGATGTCCTCTTTTTGGGTATTCTATTTTATATGAAGGAAGTTCGAGACAAATTAATTCAGGAAACTCTTTTTTAAGAAACTGCAATGCAATTCCGTCGGAGGCAATAATAGGTTCATAATTATGCTCTATTAACGCATTAATTATAGGGATGCATCGTGTGGCATGACCCAATCCCCAATTTAATGGTGCAACTAAAATGCGTTTTTTTATGTTCATTTAAAACAAAAGTAATATTATTTGTTTCCTTATTTTTACTAAAAATTTTAAATAGTTTAGGTGGGAAGCAAAAATAAATTAAAACGGTTTAGAGAAAATGAGACTTTTGCTAATGTGTTTCAGCCAACTCGAGAAGAATTGGTAAATCAAAATTATGCTTTAAAAGGAAACTGGAATACTAAATTTTTTAAAAACAAGAATCCTTTAATTTTAGAATTAGGCTGCGGCAAAGGTGAATATTCAGTAGCATTGGCTCAAAAATATCCAAATAAAAATTTTATTGGTATCGATATTAAAGGCGCGCGTTTTTGGAGAGGTGCAAAAACTGCTGTTGAAGAAAACATACCAAACATCGCTTTTATTCGTACACAAATTGAACTTATAGAATATGCTTTTGCCAAAAATGAAATTGACGAAATTTGGATTACTTTTCCCGATCCACAAATAAAATACAAGCGCACTAAACACCGAATGACCAATTCTGTCTTTCTACAGAAATATAGAAAAGTACTGAAAAAAGAAGGTGTTGTCCACTTAAAAACTGATAGTGAATTTATGCATGGCTATACAATTGGTTTACTTCATGGCGAAGGTCACGAAGTAATATATTCTAACCACGATGTCTATAAACAAGAAGGAAGCCCAGAAGAGGTTACAAGCATTCAAACCTTTTATGAATCACAATATTTAGAACAAAACAAACCA